>BNJV01002030.1_pt1 | contig 16775 bp, 32 predicted proteins | sample 8540591 | NCBI WGS metagenome assembly BNJV01 (sample SAMD00202457, study PRJDB9452) | human saliva metagenome | host: Homo sapiens
TAGTTTCTTCATTTAATTCTTTACTCCTGAACCCACATCCGGATAATATTAGCAAGGTTATCGTCAGTAAAACAATTTTTTTCATTTTTCTTCTCCTCCAACCATTAATTTCTTGAGGAAATTTCTCCAGTTTTTATAATAAATCTCAGCATATTTTTTTCATCTGTTTCATAAATTTGTTGATACAAATCTTTTATTTTATTATTTTCAAAATTTTCTATACATTTTAAATTTTCATTATTATAATATATTTTTCCAAATTCCAGTCTTCATCCCCCAAAACTAATATTTCCTTCAGAATGAATTTTCCCATCTTCTATTCTAAAATTAACTTTCCATTGTATATTTTTTTCCTTCTTTATCAATTAAAATCATTTGTCCATGCATTTTTATATCAAAAAAATTTCTTCAATTTTTTTGATTATACTTAACTCTTTTTATTTTTTTCTAAATGTTCTGTTTTTCATTGTTTTTCCCTTTCTTTTTGTTGATTTTTTTAGATTTTTGTGAGATGCCATTTCTTTTTCTTTTTTTAAAATCTCTTAACATTTTTACTTCCTTACTATTTATTAAATTTGCTCTGATATTCCTCCATTTCTTTAAACAGTTCTTCCTGTTTTTTTATCTTCAGGAACCTTACCTAAATATTTATAACAATAATATTCGTGACGTTTCATAGGAGTATACGCACTTCCAAACCATTTTGTATAATCAAAAATTTATTGTTAATTTCATATCTTCATTAACACTTACTACAATCGTTTTGCCATAATTTTTAGTTCGTTATCTATAAACATTTCTTTCAAATCATAAACTGTATCAAATAGTAAACTTGACTTTTTTTCTAAATTCATCTTTTGGAATATTATATTTTTCAGGAATATCTAAAGAATATATGTATTCATTTTTTTATTCACATCCTCATCAAAATAAAAAAATATACACCTCCTCCACTTGAATCATCTGCCAGTTCTCCAAATAAATAAAAAGTATTCCATATTACAGGTATCATTTCATTCACTTGCTCAGCTATACTTTTAAAATATTCATCCATTCTATTTGTTAATTTTTTTCATTCATTTACTTTCCACCTCTCCTGTTCATTATTTCTCCTGTAAATACTTTTAAAAAAATTAATTTTATTACTTATATTTATCCATCATTAACGATTTATTTTTCTTTTCATCTAAATATTTTTTTACCATTTTTTTCATTTCTTAATTCTAGCATATAAGATTATTTATTAAAGGCTAACTTCATAAATATTTGAATAAAATTAAATTCTGTTTCTTCAACAATTACTTCTAAATTTGATAAGTCCAAATAATAAATTCTATCTTCAAATTTTTCCGTTATTTTTTTCTTAAAACAATAAACTCCTCCACATTGATCATCACTTACTGGAAAAAAACCTTTCTCAAAAATATTTTTCATAATTAAGTACATAAAAAGCACTTTTCTCACATACAGAGAATATTTCTGCAAATGCAAATGTTCCACCACCGAATTTCATTTGAAACTCAATAAAAAGACTCAGGTAGTTTTTCCTGATAAAATTTTTCTCAATATTATTTATATCTTCTATTGTGGCTTTTAGGTTCATTGTCTCTAAATAAAAAAATAAATTTGGCTTTACTTTCGCTTCATTTTCTAAAAAAATTTATAAATCCTTTTTATTTTTCATGTTGTTTCCCTATTTATCATGTATTAAATCAAAGTTTATTTATTCTACTCCTTGTTCTCTTGCACGATATCACCAATGCAATTCTCTGTCTACTTTTTCTCATCTCTAATTATTCCATCCGTCCCATTAAATAAACAATCACCTATATATGTAAATGTTTTTTTCCTTTCTGTAAATTTTTCTATTTTTCTTGCACCTACTGGTATTATCGGAACAAAACAGTAACAGTTCTTCATATAATTCTAAGGTTTCTCTGTACACTTTTTAACTCAAATTTTTTTCTCCAAAAATCTTTTTATTACCTAAAAGTTCAAAAAGTTATCCATCCCTTCCCATACGGCATTCACATCTAAAGTTTTTATGTTTTATCATTCCTATGAATTTATTTGCTTCACAAGTTATTACATCTGCAAAAAAACTGTTATAAATATTGGTATTGCTACATTTCCTCTAAAATAAGTTTTTCTCTACCAGCTCTTTGGGTACTAGGTTTCTATATTTTTCTATAACTTCTTTTTGGCATTTCTTTTTCTTTTTTTAAAAATCTCTTAATATTTTTATTTCCTCACTATTTATTAAATTTGCTCTGATATTCCTCCATTTCCTTAAACAATTTTTTTCTTCTTCCTTATCTTCAGGCATTTTCCCCAAATACTTGTACTCAAAATAGTTCATCAATGGTGTTGGAGTATATGGACTACTTAACCAGTCTGCATAATCATAATCCATTTTCAATGATCTTTTTTTCATCTACTATTATCGTTATCGCTTGCCAAGGTTCTTGATTATTTTCTATAAATAACTGTTTTTAAAGATTTTGATAGTCTGTATAACTTTTCTCCTTTCATTTGAATATTCTTCTTCATCTACATTATATATCTCAGGGATATCTTCACAATAAATATAATTTACATCTTCCTCTGTATTAAAGAAAAATACACTCCCCACTAAAAATCATCATTTATATCTGCATGAAAATAAAATTTCTCCCAAGTATCTGGAATTGTATCACTCACTTGTTGTGCTATTGCTCTTATTAACTCATTTTGTCTTTCAAAAAAATTCTTTTTCCATAGTTCATCTCCTTTCTCTCCAACGAAATTTTGATATTTTTAATCATCTATTCCTACTTTCCCCACAAGCTCCGTAATCAAGTAAATATGTGTCAAAGTATCCCCTTTGTCTAAAATTATCAACACTTTTTCTTCCCACCTAATCCTAACAATGGAACAAAACAAAAAAACTTTGATTATACTCTAATTCTCCATATTTTTTTACAGCCTTTTCATATAATTTTTAAATCAAAATAATCATTAGTAAATTCTCTCTCATTATATATATCATTAAAAAATATTTTTATTCCTGATGCCATTATATCAAAATCTTCTTCCCTGTAAAAAAATTATTCCTATATATTTATTATTTTTCCCAAGTTATCACATCAGCAAAAAGCTGTTGTAAACAAAGGTATTGATTCTTTCCCACTAAAATAAGTATCTTCTATCAATTCTTTATAATCATCTGGATTTATTACTCTTAGATACCCATTCAAAAAAACTTCCCAATCCATAATTTTTTTCCAGATTTCTATAACTTCATCGGCACTTGCCCTTTATATTTTTTTCAATAATTTCTTTTCGGCATTTCTTTTTCTTTTTTTAAATCTTTTAACATTTTATTTCCTTACTACTTATTAAATTTACTCTGATATTCCTCCATTTCTTTAAACAGTTCTTCCTGTTTTTTTATCTTCAGGAACCTTACCTAAATATTTATATTTAAAGTAATTTCTCAATGGTGTCGGAGTATAAGGACTGCTTAGCCAGTCAGCATAGTCATAATCCATTTTTAGCGACATCTTTTCATCCACTATTATTGTCATTGCTTGCCAAGGATCCTGTTCGTTTTCTATAAATAATTGTTTTTAAAGATACTGATAAATCATATAATGTGTCCCAGTTTTTTTGTCATACTCATCCTCATTCACATTATATATTTCAGGTATATCTTCAGAATAAATATAATCTGTACTTTCTTTTGTGTTAAAGAAAAAAATATCCCTCCACTAAAATCATCATTTATATCTGCATGAAAATAAAATTCCTTCCATTCATCCGGAATTGTATCACTCACTTGTTGTGCTATTGCTCTTATTAACTCATTTTGTTTTTCCAAAAAAATTCTTCTTGCCATTCTTTTTTTCATAATTTATCTCCTCCTACAAACACTTTAAAAATTAATTTTATCACTTATATTTATCCATTATCCACTTATTCTTAATATAATTTTCTTTTATTTTTTTCAGTATTTCCTTTATCAAAAAAATCTTTTTATTACTTCACGAACAAATTCCTTATCTTCCATAAACATACTCAATGGGACTTTATGTAAATCATCATCTATTAAATTTGGATAATATGTCAATGCTATCGGTGCATTTGGATTTATATAGAAATAATTTTCATATTCTTCATCATCTTCATCACTAACTTCCAGTAAAAAAATTTCCCATCTAACATTGATATACTCAAACTTTTTAGATATATACGGGATCTGTTTTTTTCTATTTCAACTAAATCTAATCTTAATCCTAACGCCTGTTTTTTTATTTTTCTAATGAACTTTTATATTTAGATTCTAAAAATAGCTTCAGCTTCTTCAAAAGTTGTTTTTGTTATTTACAGATTTTTATAAAGTAAGTTTCTTCTACTAATTCTTTATAATCATCCGGATTTATTACTCTTAGATACCCATTCAAAAAAACTTCCCAATCCATAATTTTTCCCAAATTTCTATAATCTCATCCGCACTTGCCCTTTATATTTTTTTCAATAATTTCTGTTGGCATTTCTTTTTTTCTTTTTTTAAAATCTCTTAACATTTTATTCCTCTCATAAATACTTTAAAAAAATTAATTTTTATTATTTGTATTTATCCATTATCCACTTATTCTTAATATAATTTTTCTTTTTATTTTTTTCAGTATTTCCTTTATCAAAAAAATCTTTTTATAGCTTCACGAACAAATTCCTTATCTTCCATAAACATACTCAATGGGACTTTATGCAGATTATTTTCTATCAAATCCGGATAATTTGGATAATATGTCAATGCTATCGGTGCATTTGGATTTATATAATAATAATATTCATAATCTTCTTCCTCATCTTCATCAAATACTTCCAAAAAAATTTTTTTCCATTTAGTATTTTTATGCTTAAACTTTTTAGATATATAATGATTATTTTTCTGCCACATCAATCAAATCTAACCCTGTGCCTTGTGAAACATATTTAAATTTTAGTGACTTTTTTTATATTTTTATTTCAAACATTTCTAATGCTTCTTCTAAATTTATTTTATTGCCATTTATTTGTCTTATATGATAATCATTTTGTTTCTGTATTTCTATTCTATAATTCATCCTTTTTATAATTATTTCATCTTTCATATTTAAATCTCTCCATTGTACAATTTCTCAAAATCCAGATTCTTCATCCATCCTGTCTTTGTCATTTCCCCATCCTCACTTATCCAGTTTCCTTCCTCGTCCAACAAATGCTTAATCAAATAGTATTTTTGTTGCATAGGCTTTCTCCATCCATTCCATATTATTATCAAAGTATGTCAAGGTATATTCTGCTTTTCCCATTTTTTTGAAATTATAGTTTCTTCAAGAAGCTCCCCGTCAGGTATATCCTCTTATGAAATTATAACATCTCGTTCTATAACATCCTGTTGTAGACAAGTCATATAAAAATTTATATCAAAAATATCAAGATTTTTCTTTTTGAAACTTCTTTCCCCATAACTTTAATATGTAGGGATGAAAAGTTCCACATTTATGTGCTGAAGAATATCTTGTGTTAATGTAAAATTTAATTTCCTTATCCACTTCTATCTTCTCAACAGTTTCTGTTTCAGTATTATAAATATAATATCCTTTTTATGATAAAAATCAAGCTCAAAGGGTTCTATTTCAGGAAATTCCAGTATTTGTTTAAATGCATTTTTTTAATTTGCTCGGAGAACTTTTACTTTCATCCAATTTCTCTTCAAAATTAATTTTTTTATTTTTCTTTTCTATGGACTTTTTTTAGTAATGTAAGTCTTTAGCGTAGGTACGTTGTAACCTGAATAAATTTCAGGAGTTTTAGATTCAATTGTCTTATTTCCAATATCCTTTATTTCATCTATTTTTAAACAAATAAGGAAATATACTGGTTTCTTCCATTTCCTGTTCAAGATTTTCATATTTTTAAACTTTCTTTCATTTCAAAAAGTATTTTATTAATAGTTTCAATTTTTAGCTGGATATTTTCTAAAAATAATCAAAAAGTTTTCTCATTTAACTTTTTTTAAAAAAACATCTTTATTTACTACATAAAAACTTTTTTTATCTTCCAGTATTATTTCTAGTGGGTTAAAAATATTCTTTAAGTTTATTATAAAAAGGAAATGTTAAAATTATTATCTGGAATATTTTTCCTCTGTTCTCTCATCAACTTTTTTTAAAATCAATAATGAATTATCATCTTTTAAAGATATTTCATAATATCCTGTACTTTCGTTTGTACTCAATATGTCTTCATTATTTTTTTATTATTTCTGAATCAGTGTAGATATAGTTATTTATTTTCATTCTCTCCATCCTTATTTCAAATATAATTTTTAATTTGTTATTTTTAAAAAAAATTTTTATTCTTTCATTTCTTTATATTTATATGCAAATTTTTTTATACTCTAAAGTATAATTTTTAATCCCCTTTCGTTGTTTTTTTAATCTCCTTACCATTTCATTCGCTTTTTTTCAATATCACGTTTGTCCAAATAGTAGGAACATAACTCTATCAATGCTCTCGCTTCCTTTTTGTTCAGCAGCCTTTTTTTATACCATTTAACCGCTTCCTCAATATTTCCTTCTTCCTTCAACTTATCCGCATAGCCTATCTGTGCCTCAGCCCTATTTTTCCTTTATTGCCGACTCCTTAAAATATTCATTCGCTTTTTTTCAATATTTCCTTCCTCAAATTCGATAACTCCCATATAGTAAATAGAATCTTTTCAGTCCTTTCTCATATGCTTCTTTAAACAATCTTTTTTTCCAACAAATTTATCTCCATACAAACTATAAAAATCCTGCTAAATTCACTAATTCATCTTGAGAATATTTTACACTTTTCTTTTTCTTCCTTTTCAGCTTTCAGAAAAATTTTTTTATTATTATATTCTTTCCTGATTTTCATATACAGATCTGCTATTTTTTTCTTTCTTTTTCACTTTCCATTCAAATAATTCAAATATTTTTTTCCATATCAGAGTCAAAATCAATAACTTCAGTATCATTCAATAATTTATCCTTCCAGTAATTTACATTTTTTTTATATCATTTTTTTAAATAATATATCCTTACTAAAGAGTATATTGAATGTGCATCTTTCAATTTTGCTCCTTCTATATAAAGTTTTGTTGCTTCATCTATTTTTTTCCTTCTCTTTCAAACATATATCCTAAATTCTTATACCCTTCTAAATTTCCTAATTTAATGTATTCTCAGTAATATTGTTCTGCTTTTTCATATTCTCTTCTTTTCAGAATAAATATCTCCCTAGACTACCTGATACTTCTTTATTACCTTCATCGTATGCTATTTTTAAACCATTTTTTTCACTTTCAGCTGTTTTTTTCCTGCCTCATAGTACATAGTCGCTATTTTTTTACATATGCCGCTTTATTATATTTGGCTATTTCCAGTAGCATTTCTTCAGCTTTTTTTATAGTTTTTTTATTATTAATTTCATTTTCTATTTCAGCAACTCTTTTTTTCGTATTCTTCTTTATTTAATACTATTGTATAAGTTTTTTTCTTGGGGTTCAGGTTTTTTCACAACTTATTGTTGCTAATGATAGTATTATCAGTATTATTATTTTTTTAAACATTTTATTTCAACTCCTTTTATTTCTATATCTGTTACTGCTTTTTTTATTCTCCATCACATTCCATCTCCTTTTCTTTCAAAAATTCTTCTCTTTATCTCTAAAAATACACTTTTTCCAAATATTTTTCTAATTCTACTTTCCCATATCTCCATTTCCGTTCATCCACACTTTCTTATTTCTATTTATCTTCTCCTTTCATTCTTTTTGAGAAAATATTTTTTTCCTCAACTGCTGTGGTGCAAGTTTCTTTTTCTTCTTCTACTTCTTTTTCCTCAATCTTTTTCACAATCTCATCTTCAACTTCAATTCCCAGCATTTCTCCAAAAGCCTTTTGCAACCTCGTATCCCTCTGATTGTTTTTGTCTTCCTCAAATTTCACACAATAATTATCATGTTCAACAGCTGATTTTTATCACATTAAATGTTCTCAATTTTTTTCAGCTTCATCAAAAAGTTTTATTCTTTCTAAAAAAACTCTTCTTTTTGGAAATATTATTTTTGTCATCTTTTTCTTAAAAAGTGGAAGCAGCCAGTTGCGGATGCTATCGTAAGTTTGTTCTATTGGTTTTTTTCAGCTTATTTTTATTTTTCAACTTCTTTAATTTCCTCTATTTCTTTATTAGAATCACTAATTTCATTTAGATTTTCAGAATTTATATTTCCATATTTTTTTCAAGTAATCCATCATAAAATTTATCTGAATAGGGATACAATAGTTTTTTTCATTTTTCTTTCATACTCCCACTCTTCCATACTTAATTCTTTCAAATATCCAAGTTCAAAATAATACAATTCATTTAAAGAAGCGATACAAAAATATGCTTCTTGCTCTATTTTTTTATTGAATTTTTCTAAAATTTTTAATTAGTAAATCTATAGTCCATACATTCTCAAAAAAATATGTTCCTGAATGATCATTTCCTATAGCATCTATATACCTATCTCCAATATTATCTGCGTTTTTCAGTTTTTTTACATTTATAATTTCATTAAAAAAATTTCAATCAGTTCTTTTATCTGATTTTTCTGAATAATTATCCTTATGTTTTTAAAAATTTCATTTTCTACAGAATCTAGCAATTCCTGATTATTCATATTCTTCATCCCAAACTCCTCCTGATTTATATAGAATTCCTTCTATAAATTTATCTTTTGAATAATTTTTTTGACATTTATGGCATACAGGTAAAAACCTTTTTACAGTGTTCTTTTTGTTCCTTTTTGGTCTTATTCCCTATAACCTCGCCAATTTTTAATATTTTTCTCCTAAATTTTTCTACTAAATTATCTTCCACACATATATCTGGTTTCAGCTTATTTCCAGAATGACATGCCATTATAGTACCACTCTTTAATAAATCATCACTTTTTATTCCATCATCAAATTTTTACTCCAGAACCATAAGCCCCATACTTCCTTTTTATATTTATCTGCTAATTCATCTCGTGCTTCATTCATTTTTTCCAAAAATTTCTTTATCAGTTAAATCTTTTAAATTTTTATTTCAACAGTATCTTTTTGTTTTTTTCTATAAAATACATTATATTATCTCGGTTTACTGTACTTACATTAGCTCTATTATAGGCTGATTTTTATTAATTCTTCACGAATTACACTTAAATATCCATAAAATCTAGCTGTTGTATTTTTCATCAATATATTTAGCACCATAACTAAAAATCTGAAACATAACTCTGTTTTTTTCATACTCATACAATGAAGTAATTGAACTTGCTTGAGTTCCTACAAAACCATTTTTTTATATTATTCCATTTTTATTGTATTCTTTTTAACAATTCTTGATTACTTCGTTTATTTAAATTATTTCCATAATCATTAACAGTTAATATTGTATTTCCAAGTTTATCTCTTTTTACTTCCAATAACTTCCACATCTAATCCAGTAAGCCAAAAATTGTCAAATCTTTTTATCAAAAAAACAGTAATATTTTTTTCAATCGTTTTTATATCATTTGTTATTTGTGTTCTGTATTCCCGTTTTTTTCTCTTGTTTTTTTAAACCATTCCTCTTTCTTTTTATCCAGTTCAGCTTGACTAATATTTCTTGATTTGTAATAATTTTTCTGAATTTTTTTATACTCACTCCCTATTATTGGAAAATCTATATCTTTTGTTCCCCTTGTTTCAATACGTGTTGTCATTTGTTCCAGTTCTGTCGTTCTTTTTTCTCTTGAAAAAAATATTCCATTTCTGTCAATAATTTCCCACTAAAACTTTCTCCATTTAAGAAAAAGTGCCATTCTCCCGGATATTTTCTGTGCTTCAAAAATGATTTTTTTAATGGCTCTCTATAATTCATCCTTTTTATAATTATTTCATCTTTCATATTTAAACCTCTCCATTGTACAATTTCTCAAAATCCAGATTCTTCATCCATCCTGTCTTTGTCATTTCCCCATCCTCACTTATCCAGTTTCCTTCCTCGTCCAACAAATGCTTAATCAAATAGTATTTTGTTGCATAGGCTTTCTCCATCCATTCCATATTATTATCAAAGTATGTCAAGGTATATTCTGCTTTCCCATTTTTTGAAATTATAGTTTCTTCAAGAAGTTCCCCGTCAGGTATGTCCTCTTCTGGAAGGTTGTACAGCATTTCCTCCGCTTTCTTCAACTCCATCTTTTCTCTGAAGTCCCATTTCATATCATCTGTTTTTTTGCTTATAAATTCATCTAGTGTTTCAGTCATCACTATTTTCCTTGAACCATCTTCCAGCTCTATGTTTTCATAGCAGTTATCATATTCAGACAGTTTCCTTTGAGACAAGTATCTATAGTAGTCATGCCCTATCCACATTTTCCAGTATACTCCTATCGGAAGTCCATTAATCGTTTTAGTATGTCCAGGATTTTTACTTATATCTATCCTAAACTCATTACCTATTTTTACAACCCTGTCTTCTATTAATACTCCACCTAATTCTTTAAATTCCTCTATTTTTTTCTTCATTTTCTAAAAAAACTGTATTTCATATCTTCAATAAATCCAATATCTGCTGATGTCTTTTTGAAATATATTGGATATGAAGTTATCAACATCTTTTTCATTTTTCCATATATATTTCCTTACTCATTGAAACATACATTCTATTTGGATCATATACTATCGAACCTGTAAAATCATCTGTACTGAGATATATTGTTACATGCTTATTTTTTTATATTTTTTTCATTTGATATTTCTTCAAAAAAATTTCTTTTTCATTAAATTTTTTTATCATAAGCCTTATTTGTAAACGAGGCTACTATTCTCATTCTGTCAGATTTTACATAGTTTAAAAAGAATTTAAAAAAATTCTTGGATCCCTTTATAATTATCTTTTTTGTGAATATAACTTTATACTGATATCATTCATTTCTTTCATCTCCTTTAAAATTTACTTTCTACTATTTCTATATTTTTAACCCTCTTTCTTCAGCTATTTTTAATTCACCTGCAGAAAAAGGTATCTTTTGAACCAGGAGGTACTTCTATTATCAATGCTCTCTGGTTCTTAGGTATGGATTTTGGATACCCTCTCATTATAAATTATTTGTTTTAATCCATCTCACATTTTTTTCAAGAATACTACTCATAATTATTTTTCTCTTTCTAACTCTTTTTAAATTTTTTTCTGCCATTTCTTTTATAGATTCATCTTTAAAGTTTTTAATTCTTCATATATTTCTTTAGCTTCTTTTATATCGTCCCTGTTCTTTATATACTGCTGCCAATCCAAATAATAATTTTTAATTTTTCTTCCATGCTTTTTCAATTCCTTTTTAAATAGTATTTCTCTGCTTCACTGTATTTCCCTTGTTCTGAATAAAAATCGCCCAATAAAAAAAACTCTGCATTTTTCATAATTTTTCTTTTTCCATTCTCATATATTTTTTTCTGCTTCTTCATAACTACCTTCAATTCTATAAAAATTTTGCAAACCATTCTCTTACTTTTATAATTTTTTTCTCCTTCTTTCTCAAAAAAATTTAATAATTTTTTTCCCTTTCATTTCCTTTTTAATTTGTTCTCTTTTTCTACCAATAACATAATCTAAAATTATAAAAATCTGACCAAGACTCATCACCTTGTTCAACAACTTTCATACGATAATCTATAGATTTATCAAATTCTCCTTTTTTTCCTGATAATACCGTGAAATATCTTTACTCGCATTCAAAAACACCTTTATCAGAGGCTTTTTTATATATTCTATATATTTTCTCTCACTTCCTCTTTTTTTCTGTAAAGAATTGCTAAATAATAGTTAGCCATTGGTACAAACTCTGAGGCTTCTTCATAATACATCTTTGCAATTTCATAGTTTTTCTCATTTTGTATTTCACCTTTTTTTAAATAGTTCTTCTGCCTTCTCCTTTGAAGGATTTTTCTTAAATTCCTTGACTTCACTTTTTTTACCTTATTTATTATTTTTTTCTCTTCATTATTTAATTTTTGAATTTCCACAGCTTATTACCAAAAAAACCGAACATTAAAATTGAAATTAATATTTTTTTATACATTTTTATCTCCACCTTAAATATTTTTTTATTTATTTACAAGTACATTTGCTTTATCATTTAATACTAATACTCTATCCGAAGTAATTTTAATATCTCCATTTGATTGAACACTCGTATTTTTTTGTGCTATCACTAAATTTATTGTATTCGTATTTTTGCTATTCATTAGTTTTCTCCATTTCCTTTTAAAAATTCTTTTTGCTTTTTAAATTTCCTTTATTAGCAGCTTCTTCTAATAATTTTTTGCCTCTTTATATCTTTTTGTTAGAATAATACAAGATTCCTAAATTATAAATTGCTGCTTCACTTCCATCTCCACCCATCTGAATAGCCTCTTTGTATAATTTTTTTCTGCTTTATTTTCTTCAAGTTGAAGCATATATACAACCCCAAGATTTGTTAAATATCTCGCATTTTTTTATTGAAATGGCTTTTTTTATAATATTTTTCAGCTTCTTTATAGTTTTTTTGATTTTTTTATATAACATTCCTATTTCAATAAGAGCATCTGTGTATTTTGGATCTTTTTGTAATATCATATCAAACATCTTTTTTTGCTTTTTCAAAATTATTTTCATCACTATATTTCATTCCAAGTATAAACATCGCTTTGGTATCTCCATTTTTAGCTTCTTTATCATACAATGCTTTTGCTTCGGAATTTCTTCCTAAATCTTCATACATCTCGGCTAGTGCCTTATAAGCATTTGGAACTCCCAGGTTCATTGCCTTTTTATAAAGTCTCTCCGCTTCCTCATACTTGCCCTCTCTTCTTCTAAAAAGCAAAATTATAGATACCATCTCTATCATTTTTTTCTTCCAATTCCTTATATAGTCTTTCTGCTTCAACTTTTTTATTTCTTTTAGCATATATATTTGCAAGATTGTTAATCGCCATTAATATTGACGGATGTTCAACTTTACCTTGCTCAAATTTTTTTAAGACATTTTCATAAACTTCTATTGCTTTTTCTTGATTATGTCTATATTGTTCATAATAAACTCCTAGATTGTATTCCGCTTCTATCAAATTATGCTGCCTTCCATAAAGATTCCATTTTTTCAAAATTTTTTTATTGTCACCTTTTTCCGGATAATAATTAGCTAAATACGTAGAAAGCTTCGGTTTGTATATTATAACTTCATCCAACATTTTTTTGACTGTTCAGGATATTTTTTTAAAAATTAAGCTGGGCTGTCAAAAATATATCCTCTATATCCTGTTTAGTAGGATTCTTTTTAAATATTGATATTTTGTGCTTTTTAAAGGACGGACTTAATTTTTCCAACTGTAAAAATTATTCCAAATACAAATACAATTCCTAATAAATATATCTTCAGAACTTTTTTTACTAAATTTTTTTCATTTCCTCTTCCTTTTTTTATACTTTTTTTATCCTGCATTAATGTAATTTTTATCTATTTGTTTTTTTCTTAATTTTTCTCATTTTTTTCTCCAAACATCTTTAATCATTAATCTTCTTTTATAAATTTAGTAAATAAAAATATAACTTATGATAAATTCTTGTAAAATGTCAAATATTTTGAAAAACATTAACAAAGCGAAATATATCACAAGTTATGATTATTTTATCATAAATGATAGAAATAAACTAGAAATTTTATTATGACATTATATTGACATTTTTTTATTTTATTAAAACAAATTCCTAAAAAAATATTGTATAATATATTAATAAAAATTTTTTTGAAATGAAAAAAAGGTGATGATAAAAATGAATAAAATTGATTTACTTCAAAAAAATAATTGATGAAAGCAAGAAAAATTGTCTTTTTGGAGGTGCTGGTGTTTCTACAGAATCAGGAATTCCTGATTTTTAGAAGTGCTAATGGAGTTTACAGTTTAAAATTAGACAGAAATTTTTCTCCAGAGGAACTTGTTTCTCACACAATGTACGAAAAATATCCAAAAGAATTTTACGACTTTTACAAAAAACATCTTGTTTATCCAAATGCCAAACCAAACTTTGCTCACAAATACTTAGCAAAAATTAGAGAAAGAAGGAAAATTATCAGCTGTAATAACTCAAAATATTGACTGTTTACATGAAATGGCTGGGAGCAAAAATGTTTTAAAATTACACGGAACAGTTGATAGCAATACTTGTGTTAATTGTGGTAAAAAATATAATTTGGAAGAATTTTTGGAAATTTGTGAAAAAGAAAGTGTTCCACACTGTCCAAAATGTGGCGGAATTATAAAACCTGATGTTACTTTTATATGAAGAAGTACCTGACCAACTCACTTTTTTTCAAAAAGCAATAAATGAAATTTCAAAAGCTAACACATTAATTATAGGTGGAACTTCACTTAGCGTGTATCCAGCAGCTTCCCTCATTCAATATTTTTCAAGGAAAAATCTTGTTTTTAATTAATAAATCTCAAACTGAACAAGATAATTTTTGCAAATTTGGTTATACATGAAAGTATTGGAGAGGTTTTTAAGAAATTGAGATAAAGATTTGTTATAAAATTATTTTTGAAAATAAAAAGAATAAATTTTTTAAAAAAATTTAAGAAATATTATTTTTTTATAAAGTTATAATATGCTAGAGAGTACAACAAAACTTTTTACTACATGTGTATGCATACTCAAATCTATTTAAAATCAAATTACTAAAATTGTATAAATTTAGATTTTTGAGTAAGTATCTATACCTTTTTGAGTTTAGTTTTAAAGTAGTTTTACTATAAAACAAATTTTATAGATTACTGTACTCTCTTTCTCTTCACAAAAATCATTTAAAATCATTTATCTTTCAAAAAAATTTCTTTTTATTCCTCCGAAATTCCTTCAATAATATGTGTAGCATTAACAACATACTGCTCTTTTCAATAATTTATCTCCAATAAATCCATGCAAATAAGCACCTATCAAGGCAGAATGTAACAAATCATACTTTTGACCAGCAAATGAAGCTATAATTCCTGTTAAACAATCTCCCATGCCACCGTTTGCCATATGCGAGTTTCCAGTACTATTTACAAATAGTTGTTCTCCATCAGTTACAATCGTATTTTTCCCCTTTAAAAAGCAATACAATTTTTATATTTTTTTCGCAAAATCAATCGCTTTTTTGAAATCTATTTTCCAAAATTTCATTTGACGAAAAACCTGTTAATCTTGAAAATTCGATTATATGTGGCGTTAAAATACTTCTATTCTGTATTTTTTTCAAACAATTCTTGATTTTTCTGACAATAAATTCAACGCATCTGCATCCAAAAACAAGACGAATTTTTATTACCTTTTTTTATTTTTTTCTCGATACTAATTAATTTTTTTAAAATCTCAAGTGATTTTTTTGTTTTTTTCCAATTCCAGGTCCAATCGCAATAACATCACTATTTAAGATTTCATTTTCTAATTTTTTTCAAAACTTTCTTCTATATTTTCAAAATTTATCGGAAAACTCATAGCTTCAGCACAAACACATTCAACGAAAAAAATTATTCTTATCTGTAATCAAAGTCGTTAATCCTGTTCCACTTCTCACACAAGATTTTTGTCACAAGATTCCCAGCTCCATAAAATCCACTACTTCCAGCATAAATCAACACTTTTCCAAAATCACCCTTATGAGAATTTTTCATCTCTTTCAACATGAAAAAGATTTAATCATTTCAATAGTCAAATAATACTCATTCACAAGCTGAATAATATTCCCTTCATTCAAGCCAATATTTTTCAACAATTACTTCACCTAAATATTTTTTTCGCTACAGGATTCAAAAATCCCTTTTTGTAAGTCACAAAAGAAATAGTAACGTCTGCATTTACCGAAATCCCCATAATATCCCCAGTATCTCCATTAATTCCCGACGGAATATCAATCGAATAAACTTTTTTTCTTTTTTACAACTTTCATTTTATTTTCAAAATCACATCTTTGTAAACGCCTCTTATCTCAGAATTCAACCCTGTTCCAAAAATTCCTTCAATAACAACATCACATTCTACGAATAATTTTTTTCAAGTCCCTCCAAATTATAAAAAAATCTCAATTCGAATTTTTACAAATTTCATAATTTACAAAACAGTCATTACTCATTTTCTCATCACTTATACAAAAATCTTCACTATCTTCCCTTTTTGAAAAATAATTGTCGTGCAATCGCATAACCATCGCCACCATTATTCCCTTTTTCCACAAATAATAAGAAAAATTGTCCTCGTTTTTCATCAATATGTTTTACAAAAGAAATCGCTGCATTTTTCCATAAGCACTATACTTGGTATTTTCAACTCATTAATCGCAAAACTGTCAATCTTTTTTTGTAGTTTCATTTCCACCTAATAACACTTTTTATCGCCTTCTCTCGCTATTTTTATTTTTATAATATTTATACCTTTTTTTAAAAGATATCAAAATTTTCATAATAAAAACTATTTTAAAGAATATAACTACCTACCAATATTAATTGCTTAGTTTCCCAATATTCTTACTAAAATAGCTTTTTTTCCTAATTTTTAATAAATTTCTACTTTCTTACTTTACGCAAGTTATATTTAAAAAGTCAAATTACTAAATTTTTTTGATAACTTTTGTTAAAAATAACCTCGTCAATATACTCAACATTTGGTAATCTATCAAACAATCCTAT
>BNJV01001843.1_pt1 | contig 16766 bp, 30 predicted proteins | sample 8540591 | NCBI WGS metagenome assembly BNJV01 (sample SAMD00202457, study PRJDB9452) | human saliva metagenome | host: Homo sapiens
CTGCTGTTCGTCGACCCGTTGCCCGTGGCCGGCCTGCGGGCCTCCGCGAGCGCGCGACTCGTCGGCGGTAGCCATCGGCGTCGTCGTGAGCTCGGTCGTCGGATTCTTCATCGGCCGCGTCGTCGGCGTTCTCCATCCGCGGTCTCGCTCCTGAGCCTCAGCGGCGTTGTCTTCGGGTGATCGAGGAGTTCGTCGGCCAGCCTCGGCCCCGGCATCCTCGGAGTCGTCGCCGTCTCCTGACATCGCTCGGAGCGCCCGGTAGGCTCGACAACGTTCTCACCGCGCTCGACATCCTCACCGTGGACGGCAGGCTCGGCATGGCGCCCGGCGGTTTCACTGACGGGCTGCTCGTCGGCCGGCTTCGGTGCTCATCCCGGGAGGCGTCCTTGGCCTCGCGCCGGTGGCTGCGTGGTTGTCGGCGGCGTGCAGCTCGTCGGCCGCTCAGCTCGGCGTCCTCGAACTCGTCAGCATCATCGCGCGGTCCTCGGACTCGGATTCGGGCTGGCTCCTCGCCCAGCTCCGCCTCGTCGCGGGCCTCACGGCCTCGTCGGACGGCTGCTCGTCGGGCTCTTCAGTGGAGGACTCTTCCTCGGCGGCGGGCTGCCAGGGGCCGGGGCTCCTCGTCCATCGGGTAGGTGAACACGTCGCGCAGGTGGGGCGCAACCTTCGGCGTGGGGCGCGTCGTTGGGGTCTCCGAATCGTTCTCCCCGGAGGCTTCAGCGACGCCTCTCGCTGGGCTCTTCCGCGGGCGCCACGATCGCGGGGGCGGGCGCGGAGGCGGAGGCGAGGAGCTGCGGGCGTGGCCGTACAGGCGCGGCCCCACCGCGTTCACATCCAGGAACAGGCGGCCGCCTCGACATCTGGCGCAGGTTCATGAGGGTGCACCTCGACGCCGGACGTCGCCAGGATGGACAGGAGCGGGCGCAGCGAGGGGTCGATCTCGCCGACGACGATGATGAGTCGCGGGCCCGCCCACCGCCGGGGGCATCGAGTCGCGGAACTGCGCCCAACCGCCGCGGAAGCCCTCGGGGCCCGAGGGATACTCGGCAGCCAGGTCCGACCACGAAATCGAGGCGACCTCGGCCAGTCGAGACAGGGAAGTAATGAGGGTCTCGGAGTCGAGTTCTTTTGAGAATTTCGACGGAGACGATCTGACCGACACGTCGAGGGCGGTCGGGCGCGGCGTCTCCTCGTCACCCTGGCCGGTCATATCACGCCAGGTCACCGGGAATAGCGGGCGCGAGACAATCTGCAGGACCTGCTGGCAGATAGCGTCGACAAGGTCGGGTCCCAGGTCCTGGGCGACCGGATATCCGAATTGAGCGGGGACGAGGTGTCCATCCTCGAACTCAAACAGGGCCATCGCTCTTCCTTCACGTGTATGGGGCGCTCGTGGCCATTGTTTCACATGTTCCAAAAAGAAACACGGATGACACAGGGCACATTGGGGTAGATACCACGTAAGTCATCAGGCGGCATTACGGGCGATCGACGAGCCATCTCACGCCGCAGCAATCGCTGCACCCACAGTCTTTCAAAACGGTAGAATAGTTCGCTAGTACGACGATCGTTTGACGGCAGACGAACAGGACAACGATGCCCGATCTCAACACATTCTCGAGGGCGACCTCGAGAACTTTCTCCCAGAAACTGAGCGACCTGTCCCACGACGATGGCAGCATCATCTGCCACCCCTCCGACCTCGCAAGGTCAAGTCTCGGCCATGGACGGCGGCTCCTCCTACAAGCAGGCACAGTAGGCGGGCGAGCACATGGAGGAGCAGCTGCTCGGCACTGAGGACCTCATTCGTAACCCTGGCCGACAACGTGAGGCCTGCGGCCAACCAGTATCAAGGGCGACCGAAGAGATCAACCAGCAGGCGATCCAGCAGGTCCGGGCCAGCATTCCAGAACCCCTGCCCACCCGTCGGCCCCTCGAAGGAGAGATGAGACCATGGCGATCACATGGGCAAACATTCTCGAGTGGAAGAGCGGATCCACTCGACGACGATCGCACAAGACCTGCTCGAGGCCAGCCAGGGTCTGCGCAATGCCTACGAAAATGGACAGGATGACCTGAAGGCCGTCCAGTCCGAGGGCGAGGCCGTCACAGCGATGCGCGCGACGACCATCACCAACCTCGCCTCACTCGAGCGCGCCCTCACCAACATCAACGGCGCCCTCAGCGGCCATCGAAGGGCGCACGCGATGGAGTTGCGACCGTCATGTCCAACATCAACACCCTGCAGGCGTACGCATCCACGAATAACTGCACCATTCTCAACGACGGCAGCGTCGTCGGAGAGGACTCAAGGACACAACGTGGCGGAAAATCCTCTGCACGCTTAAACATCGAGCAGGGCATCAAGGACATCATCGAACAGGCCGACCAGGTCGACACGGATCTCTACCACGCGCTCCAAGACATCAATAACGACAGCTACACAGACGGAGACTGGGCTGAAAACAAGGTCATCAGCGTCCCCTGACTTCCCCCAGCCAAACTGGAGCTCCGTCCCAGAACGCTGCCTGGTGGAACTCACTGACAGCTGAGCAGCAGCAATTCCTCATGGACCACCGCCCGACGACATTCGCCACCTCGACGGCCTCCCCGCATACGCGCGCGACAGGGCCAACCGCTTCGCTCTCGACGGCTACTTCGACGACAAGGGCAATTACCACAAGGGCGCCCTCGCAGATGCCGAGCAGGCAGTCAGGACGCACAGAAGGAATACGACGACGCCCGCAAACACCTCTCCGCCTATGAGCCGAGATGCGGGCCCACATGGGCTCAGAGGAACGCGCTGCCAAGGAAAAGCTCGAGCGAGCACTGGAGAAGTGACTCAGGACCCTCAAGGTCATCAAGTCACGAACGGAACCCACCTATCGACTGACCAACGGCCTCGCACCCGCCTACCTCCTCGACTTCAACTACGACGAGAAATACCACCGCACGACCGCCATCGTCTCCGCAGGCAATCCCGACACTGCCACCCACGTGTCGACGCTCGTCCCCGGCATCGGCACGAACGTGCGCGGCGACCTCGGATACTACATGGACTTCAACGACCGCCTCAGGGACGCAGACCAAATGCACGCAGGGGGCAACCTGAACAACGTTGCCACCATCTCCTACCCGGGTATGCGGCCCCCAAAAACCAGGGGGCTGACAAAGTTCAGGCGGCAGACATAGGGTACGCCGATCGCGCAGCCCCCAAGCTCGCACGCTTCGAGGAGGGGCTGCGCGCGAGCGGTAACGCGACCGGTCACTCGTTTACCAACACCCTCATCGGCCATTCCTACGGATCGACCACGTCCGGCAAGTCGATGACGCTCTGTCGCCCCGGGCACCGTCGACCGCTTCATCATGTGCGGCTCTCCCGGAGCTGGGGCAGACACAATCGACGCATATAACGTGTCACAGAAACACGTCTATGTCTCCTCGATCCCAACGTCCGACGCAGTACAGGACCTCAACACATCTACACCTAGTGGATTCGGAAGCGACCCCCGATACCTGACAGAATTACTCACCTGAGTGGCGACGTCACAGATTCTGAGAACGTGCCGCCTCGCATACCTCCCATCGATAACAATCCGCTGGTCCACCAGGCTTACCGCTTCCTGCACGCTTTAGACCACCACATGGCCTACTTTGACGAAAACACACGCACCTCGCAGGATTTCGCAAACATTGTCGCTCACGGCAACCCGACGACCGACGAGGCAGCCATAGAGAACGAGCGCAGCAGAATCCACTGGCACATTCTGAGCAACTATCCTCAGTTGTCCGACGACTTGGGACCAATGTCGTGTACGATGACACATGTCGCTCAGAGATCCGGATGCGCAGCATCTTCCACCTGGTTAGACTGCTGCGCGGCAGGGCATATGAGATCGAACAGGGTGACACTCAATGGGCAGAGATAAGCTGCGTATCGTTGAATATTCGGCGCCAGAACCGCAGGTTCGGCGTCCGAAGAGACGCGCCGCGAACTGTCCCCTCACTGCCTGAACACGGAATCCATCGCCCTGACTGTACCCAAAAGTCCGAGCGGGCGGTCAGCCCTCATTTTCCGCCCGTGGAGCGCATGCACGTCCTCGTGACACCTTTCTCCCCAAGCTCTTCCGCGACGACCCGGAACCCGCGTAAAATGTGTGGAGGGCCGCAGGCACCCTGCCTCGGCCCCGGCTCCTACCGACAGCGCCACGGTCCCCACTGCGCGCCCCAACCGGCCACGGCCTCGCGCGACCATCCGCACACCGGATACCCACCGCCCAACGCGCTCGCATGACACACTGGCACCGCGAGGCGAGAGCCTCCTGACGGACCTGCGCGCACTCATCGACGTCGACGCTCGAGCGGCACGCGAGCGCGCCTCTCCGACGTCAGCCTCGCGCGCATCCCGCGGCCGTCGCTTTCCTGCCCGCACGCCTGGAGCAGGCGGTCGCAGCCTGACCTCGCCTGCGCTGCGTCCCCCTCACCGCCCGGAGGCGGCGGCACCGTGCGCGTCCAACGCACCGGCCCCGGCCTCGTCTCCGATTTCGCGGCACATGAACCGCGTCATCTCCACGACCCGGAGGCCCGCACCGCCACCGTCGAGCCCGGCTGCGTCGGCTCCACCCTCCAGGCCGCCGCCGCAAGCACGGGCTGCGTTTTGGCCCCGACCTCTCCCAGAACCGCGCGACGATCGCAGGCATGGTCGCCAACAACGCGTGCGGTCCACACGCGACCGCCTGGGGCCACCTCCGACAACATCGCTCCCTCGACTGCGTAGACGGGCAGCGCGCGCCACGCCACGACCTCGCACGATCTGGCGCTTCGCGACGTGCCCGCTGGCCTCCCTCATCGACCCAACCTGGCACCAATCCGCACGCAGCCTCGGTCGCTTTCAGCGCCAGGTCTCCGGCTACTCCCTCGAGCACCTCACCCCGAGGCGGCGCAACCTCGCCGCCATGCTCGCGGCACCGAAGGCACCTCGTCCTCATCCTGTCCATCACTGTGCCCGTGCCCTCGCCCGACGCGCCGTGCACTCGCCGCCCGGCTACCGCTCCACGATCGAGGCCGCCGACGACGTGCCCGCGCTGCTCGCCCATCCCCCTCGCGGTGGAGGCATGGACCGGCGCTCGTCGACGTCGTGCGCGTCCACAGGGCCCTGGCGCGTCCCCGCCCTCCCCGAGGGCGAAGGCTGCTTTCGTCGAAGTCGGTGCCCCCGGCGAAGACGTCACGCCTCCTGGAGCGCGCACGCACCCCTGTGCGCCGACTCTGCCGCCATCGACACGGTCGTACCCACCCGGAGCCCAGGCCTCGGCCCTGTGGAGGATCCCGCGCCGACGGTGTGGGCCTGGGCGGACGCACCCGCCTGACGGCGCTGGCGGCGGCGACCAGCAGCCTGGCCCGGCTTTCGAGGACGCGGCCGTCCCGCCCGAAAAACCTCGGCGCGTACCTACGCGACTTCACCGCCCTCATGGAGGAGTTCGACATCGACGGGCTCGTGCGGGCATTTTCCGGCGACGGCTGCGTGCACGTGCGCCTTGCCATGCCGCTCGAAACCCCGAGGGCGTCGCCCACTCGCGCGCCTTCCTCAGTCCGCGGCCCGCATCTGCGCCGCCCACGGCGGTTCCGTCTCCGGCGAACACGGCGACGGGCGCGCCCGCGGCGAACTCCTGCGCTTCATGTACTCCCCGAGATGCTCGATCTATTCGCGCGCGTCAAGCACGTCTTCGACCCCGACAACCTCCTCAACCCCGGGGTGCTCGCCGCCCCCATGGACGAGCCGAGGCTCCTCCGCGCGCGGGCGCGGAATGCTTAGCGGTGCCGGAATGCCGGTATTGCCGGTCATTCGGGCGGTGCGCTCGAGCTCCAGCCCGGCGTCGACCCCCTCGATGCAAACCTGCGCCGCGTCGCCGCGCGTCCCATGCCCGCGGACGGCGGCTTCTCCTTCACCCACGACGGCGGCGACTTCACGGCCGCCGTCCACCGCTGCACGGGCGTGGGCAAATGCCGCGGGAGTGTCCGGCACCTTCATGTGCCCGTCCTACCTGGCCACGCGCGAGGAGAAGGACGTGACCCGCGGGCGCGCCCGCATCCTCCAGGAGGCCGCGAACTCGCAGCTCGTCAAGGCCATCGACTCCCCCGAGGTCCTCGAGGGCCCCTCGACCTGTGCTCCTCGCCTGCAAGGCCTGCTCCGCCGACTGCCCGCTGACGTCGACATGGCCCGTTACCGCTCCGAAGCGCTGTTCCGCACCTACCGGGGCCGCATGCGCCCTTAGCCACTACCGCTCGGCTGGCTGCCGCGCCTCACCCGCGTCACCGCGCGCGTGCCCGGCCTGGCTACCGTCGCGAATACCATCATGTCGGTGGCGCCCCTGCGCTCGCTCGCCTTCCGCCTCATCGGCCTCGATCCTCGCCGAGGCATGCCAGCCCTCCAGTCCGGCACCTTCACCGCGTGGGCTCGCCGCCGTTCCCTGCTGGCCGGATCTGTTCCGACTGTCACGCCTGACGATGCCGCATCTTCGGCGCTGCACCTTCCGGATGCCGCCACCGGTGCCCCGCGAGCGCAGCGGCACCCAGGCCTCGCCTGACTCCGCCCGCGAGCACGAGGGGGCCACCTCTCGTCGATGGCGGACTCTCCGATCCTGAGCGGGCCACGCGATCCCAGCGGGCGGCCGTACGCGCTCGTGTGGGCGGACTCGTTTAGCCAGACCCTGGACGATACTGGTGCACGCGCGGTCGTCGACGTGCTCGAGGCGAACGGGTTCGCGCCGATCGTCGCGCCGGATGCGATGCTGCGGCCTCACGTGGATTACGACGGGTCAGCTGAGCGGCGCGAAGAAGCACTGACGTCGTTGCTGGGCGTTCTGGCGCCTTTTGCGGTGTCGGGGATCCCGATCGTCGGCGTTGAACCGTCGTGCGCGGCGGTGCCGCGCGACGACCCGCTGGACCTACTGCCCGAGGACCCGCGCTTCTGCTCGTGTCTTCCGCGACGCGCACTCGCAGAGGTGTTGTCGGCGGTGCCCGCATCCGCGCGTCACCTGCCGAGCCTGGAGGGCGTCGAGATCGTCGCGCAGCCGCACTGCCACCACTACTCCGTCACGTGGGACACGGACCAGGGCCTCGAGTCGCTGGGCGCTCACGTGACCAGGCTCGAGGGCTGCTGTGGCCTGGCCGGGAATTTCGGCATGGAGGCGGGCCACTACGACCTGTCTGTGGCCGTCGCGTCGCATTCGCTGCTGCCGTCCCTGTCGGCGCAGCCGGATGCCGTGTACCTGGCGGACGGCTTCTCGTGCCGCACCCAGGCCGCGCAGCTGGCGGACCGCGCGCGTCCACCTGGCGACCCTGCTTGCGGGGCGTTCCGCCTGAATTCCAGTGTTGCTGTGTGGTGCAGCGGGCGGACCGCGGGGGCGTCCACCTGGCGACCCTGCTTGCGGGGCGTTCCGCCTGAATTCCAGTGTTGCTGTGTGGTGCAGCGGGCGGACCGCGCGTCCACCTGGCGACCCTGCTTGCGGGCGTTCCGCCTGAATTCAGTGTCGATGAGTGGCCCCGCGAGTGTTTCCGGACGGGGCTTGCGGGTCATGCTCGACAATTCCGCACGTAATTCCCTTGCGGGTACTTCAAACTGAGAAGATCAGTCGTTGGAATTGCACGTTTTCGAGACGCACTTAAAAATGACCGCCTTAAATTGACGTGCGACATTTGTCTGAGACAAAGTTTTCGCCACCGCCAGACAGACACCAAGGCCAGGCCAAGCCACCACCCTCCGGCACCGCGGCAGGTCCTCTCGGCGTCCAGGGGCACCGCTGCCAGAACTCACAGCCGCGTTCTAGCTTGTTCCTCAGTGGTGTTACACCACTTAGCCGGGTAATACACCACTTCCCCGGCAGTGTAATGCTTCCTAAGTGGTGTAATGCTCCCTAACCGGTGCAGGCTTCACCGAGCGCGGACATGAAAACGTCGACTCGGGCCATCACACACTTCAGTCGGCAACGCCCACAGTGCCTCGGCATGCTCAGGGATAGCAACTTGATGCGGACGGAGGAGCTTAATCGCCCACGCACGTAACGCGGCGAAATCTTCGTAGTCCCTCCAAGAGACCCTGTGTATCCTCCAACCGGCACTGCGCAGATCATTTTCACGTTGGATCCAGTCACGCTTCGCCCGCGCAAACTCCACATCGTCCTTGCCAAGCTTGCCTATCCCATCAAACTCAAAGATGATCATGAGTCCCGGAATCGCAATGTCCGCAAAATAACGCCTCCCGTTGACGACGATCTCGAACTGGGTCACAACTTCGAAGGCACTCACCGACTTGAGGACCCACAGCAACGCTGCCTCGGCTGGATTGTCGCAGCCCGGGTCAGCGGCGGCTATCAGGCGCTGTGCACGCTTGAGGAACGCATTCGCTTTTGTTGCCGATACAGATCCAAGCATTCAGCATCTTGCTTCGCACGCGTTCAGCTCGTTGTCTACTTTCTTCCTGGGATAGCAACAGGAACCGAGACTCGTGGTGCAATGCCATGCAAGTGCCACGAATCCACTCGAGACGTTCCGAATAACGTTTAGCACATGCAGACTGTCGCCTCAACGACAGATTCACATCGCAACCGATCAACGATCTCGATGCTGCGTTCGCAGGGCTTCTTCACTGTCGAACACACATACGTCGCAGGAATAGTCACCGTTTGCATGGTGACCGCCGGCATTGAGCGCCTCCCATGCCGCGACGCGCACCAGATCACGACATCGAGGTTTGCCTCCCAGAGCGGTATCGACCGCGCAACGAATGAACTAGCGCCTACGAACACCGGAGGCAGGAGCTACTGTCACCACGACAAATAATCGAGCCCGCCACGAGAGCCCATATCTCCCAGTAGGTCATCGGTGAACCGGATTGATGGATCGTGACGTAACGTCCACGCTGAATACGAAGTACATTTCCTGACGACAGATCCCCCACTGAAGGCCGTCCATCTGTCGAAGACCTAATGACGGTCAGCGATTGAGCGTTCATATGCCCATCATCGGCAAGACCATCTGCCACGTCACGACCTGAGAACGAACCTGTGGATAGGGGGCAAGCTGCTCCGAGGGGATGTGGATAACGTCCGCTCTCACACGCATCTGCAAGTTCGCCAAAGCCCAATCGACGGTCAGCATCGGCCAGCTAGCAACACTCTCCGCATATGCACTTGTTCCTAAGTGGTGTTACACCACTTAGCCGGGTATTACACCACTTCCCAGGCAGTGTAATGCTCCCTAACTGGTGTAATGCTCCCTAACTGGTGTAATGCTCCCTAACTGGTGTAATGCTCCCTAACCAGTACAGAACTGCCCGCCACATAACGCGGTAATCGAGATAGGCACGCGCAGGCTTGGCAACAACTACTCCTCCTCACGTTGGACTCACCCGGCAACACCCCAACTCAATCCACTGTGGCGGACACATGACCTCAGCCCTGCGCATCAGGAGAAGTACAACAGTGATGACGCGCCAGCCCTCAGGCCTACGCCCGCACCAGGCCCGCAACCTTCGCCGAGGCCGGGCGCCCGTCTCTCGGGCCCAGCGCGCCACGACATCGGGAACATCGATGGACGGATCGACGAGAAGCGCCGTCGACAGCGCCTCCGCCAGCACACCCGACGAGGCCACGACGCTGACCTGTCGCACACCCGCATGAGCGGGGTATCCCGTGCGCGGGTCGAGTAAATGTGATGGTCAGCAAAACGCACGGCCGGGCCAGGAGAAACAGAGTTGGCAGAAGCATCGGCGTGAACAGGCGCATGAGCGTTGGAGGCCCGGAGCCAGGCGCATCGCCACTGAGCGGTGCGAGACGCGTGACCATGCCGGACAGCACCGCCACCCGGGGATGTTTCACGCGATGTTTCACGCGCACGAGGATCCGACACGGGCCCCACCAGAGACCCGCCGAAGAACCCGCACCAACCTTTACGCACCCCACCCAACGGCCCCAGGTTATCCCCGGACGTCGACAGGGACGCCATGCCGCCCACAGGCAGCTCCACAACGCCAGCGACCGACGTGGGCCCACCATGAGGGTCGCGCGAGGCGGCGCGCCACGAAGTGCCGTCGGCGCAGTCCCGAACACCGACACCGACGAGGTCCCCACCGACGCGAGGACTCCACGCGCCCCATGCCGCCATGGCCAGGTCGCGGCACGCGTCGGCGGTGTATCCCGCTCGCGATGCCGCCCAGGTCGAGGCTCGGGCTGGGAACATCCACACCGCCCACGGACTCACCGGAACCCCCATCGCTCAACGCCGCTCGCCAACGCGCGACAGCAAACCCCACGACGACGGCGCGCAACGCCGCCTCGACAGCATCGGCAGAAGGCGCGGGCGGCAAGGGCGCACCAGCGACGTACGCCGCCCGCATCGCCTTAACATCCCACGCGTAACGAGCGGCCCGATCAGCGGGTTGAACGCTCCCCGGTCGCCTCCGCGAGCGCCAGCGCGTCGCGCAGCAGGCGGTCGGCTTTCTTCCTCACGACGAGGCCAGCCAGCCTGCGCGGAATCGGCCCCGCAGCGGGACGCGCCGCCACCGCCCCAGTCGAGGCGACAGCATCATTGAGTCGCGACACCTGACGAGGGCCGAAACACGCTCCACATGTCCTCGTGGCGCGCAACGACACCCACGACAGCGTTAACGATCGCCATGCCGTCCCCCGCCCCATCCGATGATGTCGACGCGGTACCCATCGCGGGAAGGAGGAGCGCACGTGGGCGCATACCCCCGCGGACTCCAGCCATCGCCTCGTCCCCGGGTGTCGGCGAAGCGCGAAGCCCTCAGCCGTCGGATCCTCCCGGAGGTCCTTGTCGAGGTCGCCGTCCTTGGTGGCGTCGTTCAGGCCGGGAATGTTGATGTCGTCGGCGCCGTCCGGGGAGACGCCCTGGGCGGCGGCGATGGCGCGGATGGCGGCCTGCACGAACTGCTGGTGGGCGACGGTGGCGCCGGTGATGACGTCGACCTGAGCGGGGTCGCCGACCTGGTGAGGTTGTCGGAGTGACTCCCTGGTAGGAGGTGACGGCGGCCTCGAGCCTGTAGTAGTCCTCGTTGAAGACCTCACCGGAGGAGCTCTCTGCCGTACTCGGCGCCCTTTGTCGGTGCCGTCGGCCAGCGTCGTCTCGTAGGTGGTGGCGGTGATGCGCCCGCCTCGACGGTGATGGTGATGGTGCCGATGGAGCCCTGGTCGTCGGCGTTGGACTGGGCGGTCCAGGTGCCGTCGCTCATGGGCTTGGCAATCGTCCAGGCCGGTGTTGGGCGTGCACGCGGCCAGGATGGTCGCGCCGAGGGCACCGAGGACCGCATACGAGGCCGGGGCTGCAGCGGGATCGGCTCTCAACGAGGGTGGGCGTGGTCATCGCACCTTGTCCTTTCCGCTGCGCGCGTCGCCGTCGCGGCCGGGCAGGACCAGGCCGGAGGCGCGCTGTTCGAGTCGTGGTCGTGCCAGGTTTCGCCGACGACCTTGCCGTGGTCGAGTCGGATCGCGCTGGCCCTGTTCGGCGACGAGCGCGTCGTGGGTGACGACCACGAGGGTCGTGCCGTCCTGGTGAAGCTGGTTGAACAGGTCGAGGACGATCTCCTCGTTGGTTTCGTCCAGGTTGCCTGGTGGGCTCGTCGGCCAGCAGCAGCTTGGGGTAGTTGATGAGGGGCGGGCCACGCACACGCGCTGCTGCTCGCCGCCGGAGAGCTGTCGCGAGGTGGAGTGGCGGCGCAGGCCGACGCGCTTCGAGGGCCTCGAGGGCTTCTCTCGTCGGGCATCGGTGGTGGTACTGGGCGACCATGACATTCTCAGAGGGCGGTGAGGTGGCCGGATGAGGTGCGAACTGCTGGAAGACGAGGCCGATGGCGGCAGCGCACCTCGGTGAGCCTGCCGGCGGTCAGGTCGGAGATGTCGTGGCCGTCCAGCATGGCGGTGCCCCTCGGTGGCGGTGTCCATCGCGCCGACGATGTTCAGTGAGGGTGGTTTTGCCGGAGCCGGAGGGGCCGACGATGGAGACCCACTGGCCGCGCGGGATCTCGAGGCACGTTGTCGAGGGCGTGCGTCCCCATGATCTTCGAGACGCCCTCGAGGCTCAGCAGCGCGCATCCGTGAGGGGCCGACGAGGCCGGGGGTGGCGGTGGAGGTGGTCATGGTGACTCTCATTCTCCGCGCAGGACGAGCGCGGGGTCGACGGCACCAGTGCGCGCGCGCACCGGCGGGGAGGCAGGCGAGGACGGCGATGAGGATCGAGCAGCCGACCGTGCCGAGGAGGATGACGGGGTGCAGGAGATCGATCGGTGGAACACGGAGGTGGAAATGAGCACGGCGAGGCTGAGCGCCCGCCCCGGCGCCCAGGATGCCTCCGATGGCCGAGCATGACGCCCTCACCCATGAACTCGCGGGTGATGGATCGGGCGGTAGCGCCCAGGGCCTTACGCAGGCCAATCTCGCTGCGGCGTTCGGTGACGACGGCGATCATCGTCAGACACACCGATCATGGTCGCGCCAGCACGATGACGGTGATGACGACGAGGAGGGAGCGCAGCATCGCGAGGACGCCCGTGTCCGGACTGGGCGAGGCGGCGCACGGTCTGGGCGTGAATCTGCGGGTTCGCGGCATTCATCGCGTCGGCGACGGCGCTCAGCTGTCGCCTTCCAGAGCGATCGAATACTCGGCGAGCGACACGGCGCTGTAGCTCGCCGGTCAGCGTGCTCATGTCCCGCCCTGGACATGTCACGTACCCGTCTTCGTTGCCGCGCGGTGCTTGAGGATGCCGAGACACGGTCAGGGTGACGGTACGCGGATCGACCTCGAGGGCCGAGGCCTGCGCCCCGACTGGGCGGCGGCCTTCGAGGACGCGCTCGCGTCCAGCTGGCTGACCGTGATCGTGTCCCCGGCCTTCACGTCGATCGTCGAAGCGACCTGCTCGCCCACGAGCACCTGGCCCGTCGCAGCGGGCCATTCCGTCGACGAACCAGTACGGGTTCATGCGTGCACGGCCTCCAGGTCGACGCCGCCCGCCACGCAGGAGCTGGTCGCCGATGGTGACGGTCTCGTAGTCAAGGCTGCGGATCCGACCAGAGCGCTCGCGGGCACCTGGGCGGTCGCGGCGGCCACGCGCCTCGTCCGTGATGGGCACGTCACCGGCGGGGTGACGACGAGGTTGGCGCCGTAGGGCGGATCTCTCGAGGCCAGCTGGGCTTAGACGTCGACGGCGATCGTGACGAGGCCGGACAGCGTGGTCGCGCCGATGGCGACGGCGAGGATCGCGATGAGGACGCGGGAGCGACGGCGCAGGATGGAGGGCGACCATCCGCCAGAACATTGCCTCGTCTGGACATGGGCATCACCTTCCGTGCAGGACTCTCCGCCGCGTTGAGGCGCAGCAGGTAGCGGATCGCCGGGATGGAGGCTCCCAGGACGACGAGGATGACGAGGACGGCGACGAGGCCGACGACGACAGGCACGAAGGCGATGGACGAGCCAAAAACCATGTAGCCGATCGCCTGCGCGAGGGCGAGGCCTCGCCGTAGCCGAGGATCCTGCTTACCAGGCCGACGATGATCGTCTCCGTCAGGAACAGCGAGATGATCTGCTTATCCTTACGCCCACGGCCTTCATGAGGCCGGGATTTCGTTGGAGCGCTCCACGACGCCCGCGGTCACGAGGTCTCGCGATGGCCAGGGCCGAGGCAATGAGCGCCAGGACGGTCACGAGGACCATGAGCAGCTGGGTCTTCTCGAGGATCGTGCCCTCAGACTGGGCGACCTGGCGGACCGGGCGTGCCACGGAGTCCGTCATGACTTCCTCGATCCGGTAGGCAATGGAGGAGACGTAGGCGGTGCAGTACCAGGTTTCTTCTCGGACGCCCAGCGAGTTCGGGTTCTTCGCGGCCTTGCGGGCCAGGTCGTTGTCGGGCGTGGTCAGGGCGGAGACCTCGACGCTGCCGACGACGCCCTCGCGGTTCAGGAGCGCTTAGCCTGCGGAAGCTGGATGAACACGCCGCGGTCGGCGTCGTCGCCGCTGGTGAGGATGCCGCGCACCGTGAAGTCGCGGGTGATGCCTTCGCGGGTCAGGGTGAAGGTATCGCCGACGCCGAGGCCAGCGAGCGGTCGCGTAGGTGGTGCCGACGAGGGCGCCGTCCTCAGCCGTCGTCCGTGGGCCAGAGCCCTCGATGCCCCACCAGCCGCGCAGCTTGTCGAGGCCGGTTTCGACGCTCTCGCCGGTGGCCAGCTCGAGGTGGTGGCCGAACCACGTGCCGGTCGTGGGCACGTGCTCGCCGGACGCGTCGGTGGCGGACACGTTCAGCAGCGGCGCGAAGTCGAGGATGTTGTACGTCCAGAAGATCGTCTTGATGTTGCCCAGCCCGTCCGCGCAGGTACGAGCGGGCCTCGGTCACCTCGCCCGTGTTGTAAAGGTCATCGAGGACGGCCGCACCCTGCGGCCGCACCGCGACGACGCGCCGTAGGACTTGAGAGTTCTGAGTTGACCCTTTGTCGCCCACGTTGAACGCGGCGGAGACGCATGGACGTGGCGACGCGAGGCGCCCAGCGCGACGGCAGGTCAGGGCTGATCATGTAGCGGCGTGGTTACCGCGCCTCGTGAGGCACCGTCGACATTCGGAAAAACACGCGCCCCTACTTACCGCGAAGATGGAGGCCGAGCGCCTCGAGGGCGGAGATCGGCACGGTCGCGTGCCGTTGGAGTCTGTAGTCGATGGGGATGGGTTGCAGCCGCCCTTAGTTGATGGTCGCGATGTTCATCGCCGTTTCTAGCTTGCGGGTGACTGCCGTCCTTCTCGTAGTAGCCGGGAGGCGGAGATCTCGCACGAATCCAGGCCCGCCGAAGGAGGGCCGGACTTCTGGATGACGATGAAGCGCTTTCACGCCGCCGAGGTCGTGTAATTGTAGGGTGGTGGTGGCCGTCGGAGATGTCGGCGGGGTTGACGTCACCTGTTCGTCACGGCTGAGGACTAGGTGGGGACAGTTCGATCTCCTGGCTGCCGTGGGCGACGCCGACGGTGATGAGCGGCGCGCCACAGGTAGCCGAGGGCGGCGGTGCTTAGGCTATGGACTTGTAGAGGCGCGAGCGCGCGCGGCCCGAGGCGTCCCTCACGCGGGTTGGCCGACCGGTCGGACTCGAGCGCGATGCCAGCCAGGTGAGGACCGCGACGGCGCGGCATGCCGGGCGCGCGTGCGATCGTGAAGACGGCCTCGTGGCTGATGAACCACGACATGCAGACGTTCCACGCGTCTTTTCCGGAATCGCGATCCAGCGCTTTGGCCTTGAGGATCGCACGAGCCACTCAGAGAGTGGCTGGCCAGCGGGAGCGATCAGGATGAAAAGCCGCTTAGGCCATGCCGCGGTTGTTCCACGAGCACAGGCGGTACGACACCCGGGCGACGAAGCAGACGGGCACTCACGCCAGCGCATAGCCGACAAACGCGAGGACGACCGGAGTTGAGTAGATCTCGACGCCGCCCGAGAGCATCGTGACGGCATGGTTTGGCGGGGCGGGTCGGAAGGCGCGGCAATGAAGAGGGCGTGACGATGCGCACGGTGTCCCTGTCAGCTGCGGTTTCTATTGACGAGGCTGCGGGCTCGTCGTCGGCGTCGCCAGGGGAGGGGCGCAGGCGCGGGGCACAGCGTTGAGCGTGGGATGGAGCGCGAGCGGAATCGCGGTCGGGGAGGTGAACAGGCCAACCGTCTGGCGGTTGTGCAGCTGGGCTTCGACGTTAATGATCGTCAGGGCCATGAGACCCGGCCCAGTGCGATGCCGGCCATACGGCCAGCAGGCGGGCGTCTGCTCCTTGCGTACGCCCGGCGGCGGGCATGAAGCGGATGACGGCGCCGAGCGAGCATCGTCAACAGCAGCGTCAGGGTTGCTTCACTCATCTGCTGAAGTGGCTTTCCTCCGAAATAAAGGTTCACCGAAGTCTTAGATTCCGGTGTCGATTCTAGTCCCCACGGGGCGGGGCCTAGGCAGCCGATCCTGAACCACTGCTCGGCCCCGCAGGCGTGCAGTCGATCTGGAGACGGCCGTGGGATCCCACTGCCAATCCGGGAACTCGGCGACGAGCGGCTCGGTCGAGCGGCCCTCGACACCCGCGGTCGCGATCGTGTGCATGAGCAGCCACACGCTGAAGCGATCGCCATGAAGGACACGTCATGCGTGCCCGCGTCCAGCTTGGGCGGGTTCTAAGGCCGCCGTAGTGCGGGCCGTCGGACGCGATTCATCGGCATGAGCGTGCCCTCACTGGACGGCGTTGCCGAACTTGTCATGATCGCGTGGTCCACGGTCAGGCCGGGGACGAAGTCGCCCGCGCCGTAGCCGAGCTTGTTGTCCGCGGCGGCGGCTGATGTCGGCACTCAATGCGCATCGAGGACTCGGCGGTAGGAATTGCTCACGTGGGCATCCATCTCTAGACGGGCTGGAAGTGAGCATACGCCCGACGAGGGGCCGGCGTGGACCTCCGTCGCCGAAGGGGCTGCTCTTCGAAGCCAGCGTCCTCGCCAAAGGCGAGGAACGGCAGGTCAGCCGAGGCCGAGGACGAGGCCGCGCAGGCCGACTCGCTGGAAGAGACGAGGAGGGGTTGTTTGGAGCAGGCCGCCAGAGTGCTGCGAGGGCCAGCGTGGCCAGGGGCCGCGCCGACGCCGAACAGAGCGCTTCATGTGATGATCTCCTGTGCGTGTTGGTTGGGTGAAACGTCGGTGTCGCTCGGGGTATCATTCCCCAGCCCGCGACTGGCGGCGGCCTGCGCAGG
>BNJV01002800.1_pt1 | contig 16746 bp, 25 predicted proteins | sample 8540591 | NCBI WGS metagenome assembly BNJV01 (sample SAMD00202457, study PRJDB9452) | human saliva metagenome | host: Homo sapiens
AGAGCATCTGGTTGACGAACTCAGCACGCAAGGCTACCATTTGTTAATTGAAAGGGACTGCGTACCACTCAAGTTCCAAGAAAAACTGCTCAATTATTAGCATCAAAAAGGCTACCAAGTTTCCTTAGCTACTATTGGTACTAAACCAGAACTGTCCTATCTCAGTACCTTGATTCGTTACGAAGAGCTTTATGCCATAGATCCGACTCAGGCCAGAGCAACCCCAAAAGAACACCATGATGGGATTGTAGAGAACTTGGTTGATAACCTAAATGAGCTTTGAAAGCGATAAACTCTTTAACCAGATTCAGATTTATCAAAGAGATAGAACTTGTATCTATGATTCTGAAACTGATGAAGGCTCCACGGTAGAAGTGCTACAAGAATACCTCTTTGGGAAATGGAGTAAGGTTGAGAAGGAGATGATGAAAATAGAGGAAGCACGGTTGAGAGAGTTATATGAGAGGGGTAAAAATTAATGAAACTTGATCGAAGAAATGCAGTATCTAGTTGGAGTGGCTATAATCACTAAGGAAAAGTTGGAATAGCTATTCGTGAGCTTAAAAAGTTAATTATGTCAAAAGGGGATTATTCAAAATATAAATTAATATTCGAAAAATGGAGGAGAAGACGTTGATATTTGCAACTCTACAGCTGTCGTATCAAGGCATCAGGTCAAAGCGAAAAAGGACGGAAAATATCCGAATGATTATGCTAATGTTAGATCGGTAAATTCTGAACAATGCCCCTCAGGATACCAAATCAATGGGACAACAAATCAAGATAGATTTTTACATGTTATCTGTCAAGTTAATGGCTGGGACATGGATAAGAAAACTTTACAGAAAGCTACAGTGGTGCTAAGTATGTACCTAACAAGAGTAAAGTTAAATTATATGTTTATCCAGATAACAGAAGCTTTTGTGAATTAGATAGTAGTATCTATACTCCTGTTGATAATTTTTGTAAAAATGATATTCAAGAGATTTTGAGAGATTCAGGTAATCCATTGGTGAGTGATATAGAGCATATTGAGGAGACACTTTTTGAAATTAAAGATTTAATTTCAAGACGAATTAGTAGAGCACTATAGTGTTGGAAGTGGAGTTTATCCTGTAATATATTTCAAAGAGTTATTCAAAATAATTTCTTCAAATAATAGGCGACAAAGACAGTCGATAAGGAGAGCAAAAACTCTTTGCACTTTATTGGAATGAAAATTTTTGATAATGATGTTGATAATACAATTATAAATGCAATTCTAAACTTAGCTGATGATGATTTTAAAAATCTATTAATTGACTTAAATCCTGATGGGAAAATTTTTAGATCTATGAACAATCTGGATAATTTGGTTATATAGATATAGTATTAAATATATTTTATATAATTTTTAGATGGTATAAAAAGAGAAAAATTTATATTAGATAATTTGCAATATCAAATAAATCAGGACTCATTTAGGTTAAGTTTGATTAATGCGCCGGAAGCCGCAGACTGGTGAAGTAAGAAATGATATTATGAAAAATATAGGATTTATAAGAGCTAGTTTTGATACAGATTATTTAATTAATATGAATATTGATGGTATTTTTGGAAGAGCAACTATTCATGAAGAAGGGATAGAAAAATTAAGGTCTGGGTTACAGGGGGAAGTGTGGGATAATATATTTTCGATTAATTTGGAATATATTGACTATAAGAAAACTGTTCAAAAATTGAAGGGGATAAGGATTTAGATGAATAACTTTATGAAAGAAATTTTAGAAAAGCATGACTATCAGCATATTGGTGAAAGTATTGAATTGTGGAATAATAACAATGAATTTTTTATGATTCAAGACTATGATGTAGAAGAGTTGCAATCAAGTCTTGATGAAACAAAAAAATTTTTACTTGTCAAAAGACGAATCAGCTAATTTCAGAGTTTGAAAAATTCAAGATAATAAGGTGAAAAAGAATACCTCTTTATTTGTGACTGTAAAATTTGAGAATCTTGAAGAATATGAACGGTTTAAGAATATAGCAATGAGAATCGAAGAGGACGAATACTATTTCAGGAAGTATGTTATTTTTATACCGAAGAAGGTCTTATTGAGCTTAAGTCTCATGCTGACTCTTTACTTCAATACATTCAAGCCAATAGCGATGAATCAGATGAAGAAAAGTTTGTTCGATAAGTATGAGAAAAAAATATGTTCTTTGATGTCGCTTTTATTTTTATTGCTATGCAATTGATTATCAAATTACCATTTATTTCTCTCCTCATTCCAATGACCACTTTGAAACAATTGAAGATAGAATAGAATCAAGAATCAAAACCGCAGAATTACTTCAGCAGGAAAAACAAGTAACTCAGATTTTAGAGTTGTTTAATAGTGATAAGATTGGTTCACAATTTGAAGATACTGCCATAATAGATAGTTTACAACAAATTTTTGGAGGATGGAACTTGTGAAAATCAAGAAGATTTTACTTTTATAATTTTAAGAATTTTAGACATGAAACGGTTATTGATTTTAGCGATAACATAACTTTCTTAGTTGGACCAAACGGATTTGGAAAGACGACTATTTTTGATGCAATAGAGCTAGGTTTAACAGGTGATATTTCTCGAATCAATCAAAAATATTCCAGTGACTGGAGAAAATATCAAGTATAATAAACCTTTCTTCCAAATGATATTTCTGACCCAGTGATTATAAAATTATGGTTGGAAAAGTCAAATGGTAATCAGTTGGTTCTTGTTCGAAAGTTGATAAATAATAGGCCAGACGGTGGAATTTTTATACGCTCGAAGAGGTCTATCGGTCAGTTTTGGTTGTTTCGGCAGGAGGAAGCAACTGATGAAAAATTTTTAGTAGAGTAGATAATGATATTAAATTGTCTGAAATAGACCAGACTACAATTAATAATTTTTAGAAATTAATGGGGAATATAAACTTACTAAGATTTTAATCTGTTTAACTATATTCAACAAGAAGAAACGACATTTTTTCTTGAAAAATCTGAGAAAGATAGAAGTAACGATCTCTCATTTTGGTAAAAACTGATGAGATAGAAGATAGAATAGGTAAAAGATTGAAAAAGTAAATAAAGCTATTAGCGATAATTTGAAATATCTTACTGATCAACAGAGAAACTTACCCAGCAAGAACTGGATAACATCTCCTATCAAAGGTTGCTTAATCAACAGGTCTTTCAGTTTGATAAAGAAAGTCCGTTTTCTGTAGACAACCTCAGTCAGTTAGATGATTTTAAAGTTACCATTCAAAAAGATTATTGAATTTAAACAGAGTTTTTCTATTTCTGAATATCAACGAAAGTTGAGAGAGAAAAAGCGAAAAGAAAGAAATCAATACAATTGACAGCGCTTTACGATTTGCTATTTTGTCTCCACTTGTTCAAAGACCTAATTATCAATGGCAGTGGAAAAAAATACACTTTTAGAGAATCCGATATTCTTTGAATACGTACTTTTAGAAAAATTACCTTCAAACATTTGAGACTATCGCTCATGAATATAGCGAAAAACAACAATTAAATCAATACTGGGAGAATCTATCTACTGATATTAATCAAATGACAGCAGACTTTTCAGTATGTTCAAAATGATAGGTTATCAAATGATTTTTGAATCACTTAAAGTTCAATTAACAAGCTACCAGACGGTAAGAGAAAGTGTTGGACAAGCAGATAAAATTTAAGTGATTTACGACAGTTACGGAGAAAATTTGGTGAAAAATTTGATGAGCTAAGACAACATAATCATGTTGATGAAGATAAATGTCCATTTTGTAACAATCAGTTTGATTCTTTTCGTTGACTTGAAGAGTTCTTATAATAATTATACAGATTACCTGACTGAAATTTCATCTAGAGATAGTCAGTGATTACAAGAAGTTCAATTATCATTGAATTCAAGAATCCAACAAGTGAAGCAAAAATCACTGATGAAATAAACAGTCTTACTACCAACATAGATAAAAACTATTAGATAGATTACAAGAATTGAGCGGTTCGTACCCAAAGTTATTCTAAATATCTTGAGGATTTTAAAACTTTTATTCAGTCGTATACTAATATGGAAACCTTATCAACTGGAGAATTTAGAATTTGATAACTATAATCATCAGTATCAATCTAGCTTACAAGAGTTTCGATCTAAATTGGTAGTTGATGATGATGTTTATAGGGTTTTAGATATTAATAGTCTGGAAAATATAAAGGGACAACTGGGCGACTTAAGAGAAGAATTTCCTGAATTGCAGTTTGAAACATACCAATTAGAATCAAGTTCATATTCGAAGATAAATATGGCGATGATTAATAGTCGATTGCATGAATTAAAAACAGGCTATCCACTTAGCAATTGACGAAAAGTATGCCATTAATGAGAATTTGATAGCAGATGCTGAGAATATATTTCCTACATATTTTCAAAGTAAAAGTGGAAGTATTAGAGGATATTCGTATTGGAGATCTAGAGGAGAAGAAACTCATATAGATAAGCAGTATAAACTAGTTCAAAAATCAACAGTTCCAAGACTTATCACGTCGAATAAAAATATTGGACTGCAGAACGGTTAAAAGAAATTCATACTATATATAAAGAAGAGGTGAAAAAGTTCAAAAATAGGCATTGTTAAACAACTACGCATCCCATTCTTCATATACTCAGCAAAAAAATGTTGCAAAATTATCAACAAGGTATGGGGATTTTCTTAACGTACAAGAAAAACAACGAGTAGTGATAATGAAACGGTAGCAATTATTAGATTTAAACTGACACTAAAAATGATCATGATGTAATGAATCAGCTAAGTACGGGGCAGTTAGCTGTTGTGTCGCTTGCATTTACTTTATCTCTGAATACTATGTTCAAGCTATCTGATAATTTGAATTTCTTAATGATAGATGACCTATTCAGGATATGGATGCGATGAATGTACTATCATTTATTGAGATTTTTACGTCATGGTATTATTGAAAAATATCAAATTATTTTATCAACTTATAATGATCAAAAATGCGTTATTTATGGGATATAAATTTGCTAATTCAAATCTCAACCTGATATCCAGTATAAAAATGTGCGTGAATTACAAGGATAATAATTTTCTTCGAGAGCATTTAGCTCTCTTTTCTTACTCCCATTTTCAATTTTTGTGATAACTTTTTCCAAATCATCTTTGTTATCCTAATATCATTCCTAAGAAAATCAAATTGTGATTTTCTCTGGGGGTTTGGGGGCGGAGCCATCAAGTTATCTTATCGTTAGCTGTCAAAACTGGAAGGTTTTTAGTCAGCTGGCGGTATGATTTTTGGGATATTGTGGACACAATATCTGAGCTCGCAAAGACCGAACAAGAAGCAAGTGAGGTCTTTAGGGAATCGTACTGACAATGTGAGGTAGACTTACACTGTCAGACAAGTAGAATGTTGAAGGGATATCAGAATGGGACAAGAAATTAAGTCAATCCGAAAGCAATTTAGAATTACGAGACAAGAAGAAAAACAGATAAAAGAAATGATGAGGGAACAAAAAGTGGATAGTTTCTCAGAATTTCTTCGTCAAAATTTATTGAAAAAGAATTATCAGGATAGAATTTTTGAAAGTTGGTTCTCCCTTTGGCAGTCTCAAAAGTTTGAACAGATTAGTCGAGATGTGTATGAAGTTCTGGTTGTCGCAAGAGAAAATCATCAAGTGACTCAAGAGCACGTCTCAATCTTATTGACTTGCGTTCAAGAATTGATTGCGGAAGTCAATCAAGTACAGCCACTCAGTCGTGGATTTCGTGAAAAATACATGAGATAGGAGGCTACTATGGTTTATCGTTATCGTACCAATCTCAAAAAGTATTTCTAACAGATTCAGAGTTACATCAATTGAATGAGCGAATCGACAAGAGTCACTGTCAAAATTTTTCAGTCTATGCCAGAAAAGTGTTGTTGAATCCCAATATGTCATTTGTCACCATTAACACGGATACCTATGACCAGTTAGTATTTGAATTGAGACGGATTGGAAATAACATTAATCAAATTGCGCGTGCAATCAATCAAAAAGCCATTTGATTTCTCAGGAACAGTTACAAGAATTGAGTAAGGGAGTTAGTGAGTTAATTACTGGCGTAGAGAAAGAATTTCAAGTGGAAGTGAAAAAGATTGAAGGAGCTCTATGGTAGTCACTAAACACTTTGCGACACACGGAAAAAATATCGTAGGCGTTTAATTAAGTATATTCTCAATCCTGATAAAACGGACAATTTGAAATTGGTATCTGATTTTTGGCATGAGCAATTATTTAGACTTCCTAGCTATGAAGAAATGGTAGAAATGTACAATGTCAACTTTACCAATAACGACAAGTTGTAATGAATCCAGAAATGACCGACAAGAAAAAACATCAACAAAAATATCCATGCCCATCACCTCATTCAATCATTTTTCTCCTGAAGATAATCTGACACCTGAAGAAATTAACCGCATTGGTTGTGAGACCATGATGGAATTAACAGGGGGCCGTTTTCGTTTCATCGTGGCAACTCATACAGACAATGATCATGTTCATAATCACATCCTAATCAACGCCATTGACCGTAATTCAGATAAAAAGTTGATATGGAATTATGCCTTGGAACGAAACCTTCGTATGATTTCAGATCGTATTTCTAAAGTGGCTGGAGCGAAAATTATTGAAAAACGTTTCTCCTACCGTGACTATCAAAAATATAGGCAGTCTAGTCATAAATTTGAATTGAAGCAACGCCTTTATTTTTTGATGCAGCACTCAAAGTCCTTTGATGATTTTTTAGAAAAAGCGGTGCAGTTACATGTTCATATTGATTTTAGTCAGAAGCATAGTCGATTCATGATGACGGATAGAGCAATGACAAAAACCAATTCGAGGACGCCAACTCAGCAAACGAGATTTATATGATGAAGAATTTTTTCGTACACATTTTTGCCAAGCAAGAGATTGAAAGTCGTTTAGAATTTTTTGTTGAACCGTGTCAATTCTTTAGAAGAGTTACTAACAAAAGCAAAAAGAATTGAATCTAACCATTGACTTAAAAACATGTAATCTTTATACTTGAAGAAAATGGAAAGCAATTCAGTCTGAGTCATAAAAATAAGTGATAAGAAATTATATGATGTCAATTTTTCAAGATTATTTTAAAAATAAGGAAGTCGGTGATTCAGAAGGCTTAGAGAATTTACAGGAGCAGTACCATGCTTTTTCAAGAAGAACGTGATAAGGAGAAGGTAGCCACTGAAGAAATTGAGGAAGCCTTTTGAGGAATTTGAAGAAGCGAGATGCCGTTCACGAATTTGAAGTGGAACTTGCAGGACACCAAATAGAGAAGTTAGTTGATGAGGGCGTTTATATCAAGGTGTCTTTTGGTGTAAAAGCAGAGCGGTTTTTATTTTCATTCCTAACTATCAATTAGATATTCTTGAAGAAGAGAATCAGACAAAAATATAAAGTCTATATCCGTGAGACAACCTCATACTTTATCTATAACAAAGAACATTCGGATAAGAATCAGTATATAAAAAGGGACGAACCTTGATTAGACAGCTAACCAACGATAGTCGAGCAATACCATACAGACGACCGACTGTTGAAAAGACTTCAAGAAAAGATTTCTGAGATTAACCTCTTGATTGAGTTAACAGAGACAGACAAAAAAATACCAGGTCATCAAAGACGAACTGGTCGCAGAAATAACAGAGATAGACATCAAACTGACTCAAATAAATGAAAAATCGCCACCTTAAACAAGATGGCGGAAGTGTTTATTAATCATAAAAAGTATAGATAAGAGTAGTAGGAAGTTAGTAAGATATGAATTATCAAAACTAAATATTCCCGAGAATGTAACTTTAAAGAATATAGAATATGAGGTTGCAAAATTAAATAAACAACTAATTCAGCAAATTGATCTATATGAAAAATCAGTTAGAAAACTGGAAATTTATTTAAAACAATTTGATATAAATAAACATCGAATTTCTAGAGATAAAATTGAAATTGAATTTTTAAAGGATTTGAGTACATATTACGACTAATAGAAAAACTTGATATATAAAGGGATTTATTGATGCAAAGATACTAATTACTGATACAGTTATTAAAACGACTAAAAGTAATTGGAGTGAAATCAGGGTGAAGTTGTGTTAGAAACGAAAGAAGTAGAAGAAATACCTCAACCATTTGACACAATACCGTTATTTTTAGATGAGATTAATTCTTTGTTTTCCAAAGACACATCATGTTGAGGCGGTAAGTTTGCTAGTCAAGGAGTAAAACGACGAAGATTAGCATTTACTCCGCCCATGCGATAGCTGTCCGTGATTGACAAGTGCTAGCACGCAGACAGAACGGAGATAGCGAACTCGCTGAGTGTGTCGCTCTGCTCGTCAAAAAGCTTAGAAACCTTTGAACGAAAGGGATAATGAAAGCCTTGATTGCAAGGCTTTTTGCTATAATTGGGTGAAGTATCAGAGTGAGAAAATTTTTGGAATGAGTAGAAGTGATAGCTAGAAATTATCAGTTTCTATTTCCATTTACCCTGTGGGTACGTGTTTGTTTCATTGACAAGGAGTTTGTGGAATAGAAATGTACCCACCTTGTTTGAATCAAGTGAAGTGTAGTTGAAGGAAAATCTGTTGAAAAGCAATACTTCATTTTACCGAATAAGTAATAATTTAGGCAACTTCAAATCGATTAAAAACTATTTTTAAAGGTTAAGAGTAGACAAAAATTGTCCACTCTTTTTTTGCAAACTCAATTTATCAATAAATGAAATGAGGGAATGTAAAATGAAATATTTTGAGGTTGAGTTAGAAAATCCTGATGAATTTTTAAAACTACAAACAGAAGATTTTGTGAAAGCTAATCGCTTGCTACTAAGGAAGATAATCCAGAGCGTTACAGTCTATGAAGAAAACTTCGTCATATCCTTTAAATCTGGCATCGAATTGGAAGTATGAGTCTCATTCCATAACTTTTATATTGAACATATCATCTTGTTGTGTTATACTATAAATTGATATAAACAAAGATGGGAGGAACCGAAACTATGACAGCCTCAATGCGTTTAAGATAAGCTGGCAATAGCAGAATCTATACCCGATGATAGGCTTTTTTGTTGTGCTTATTTATACGATATTGAGCATTCATTAGTTACGGTGAGGATATTGATATGTTAACTATACCTTTATTTAACTATGTCTTTAATATGAATGTTTCCAAATTGTATGTATGCAGACCAAAAAGCCACATTGTGGGGTTTGGCCTGCATTTTTTATTGCCTAGAATGCTATTCAAAATAGAAATTCAAGCAAAATAATATGCAGGAGATAATATAAATGGAAAAATACAACAATTGGAAACGAAAATTTTATGCAATATGGGCAGGGCAAGCAGTATCATTAATCACTAGTGCCATCCTGCAAATGGCGATTATTTTTTACCTTACAGAAAAAACAGGATCTGCGATGGTCTTGTCTATGGCTTCATTAGTAGGTTTTTTACCCTATGCGATTTTGGGACCTGCCATTGGTGTGCTAGTGGATCGTCATGATAGGAAGAAGATAATGATTGGTGCCGATTTAATTATCGCAGCAGCTGGTGCAGTGCTTGCTATTGTTGCATTCTGTATGGAGCTACCTGTCTGGATGATTATGATAGTATTGTTTATCCGTAGCATTGGAACAGCTTTTCATACCCCAGCACTCAATGCGGTTACACCACTTTTAGTACCAGAAGAACAGCTAACGAAATGCGCAGGCTATAGTCAGTCTTTGCAGTCTATAAGCTATATTGTTAGTCCGGCAGTTGCAGCACTCTTATACTCCGTTTGGGATTTAAATGCTATTATTGCCATCGACGTATTGGGTGCTGTGATTGCATCTATTACGGTAGCAATTGTACGTATACCTAAGCTGGGTAATCAAGTGCAAAGTTTAGAACCAAATTTCATAAGGGAGATGAAAGAAGGAGTTGTGGTTCTGAGACAAAAACAAAGGATTGTTTGCCTTATTACTCTTAGGAACACTATATACTTTTGTTTATATGCCAATCAATGCACTATTTCCTTTAATAAGCATGGAACACTTTAATGGAACGCCTGTGCATATTTCTATTACGGAAATTTCCTTTGCATTTGGGATGCTAGCAGGAGGCTTATTATTAGGAAGATTAGGGGGCTTCGAAAAGCATGTATATTACTAATAACAAGTTCATTTTTATAATGGGGACCAGTTTAGCCGTTTCGGGAATACTTCCTCCAAATGGATTTGTAATATTCGTAGTTTGCTGTGCAATAATGGGGCTTTCGGTGCCATTTTATAGCGGTGTGCAAACAGCTCTTTTTCAGGAGAAAATTAAGCCTGAATATTTAGGACGTGTATTTTCTTTGATCGGAAGTATCATGTCACTTGCTATGCCAATTGGGTTAATTCTTTCTGGATTCTTTGCTGATAAAATCGGTGTAAATCATTGGTTTTTACTATCAGGTATTTTAATTATTGGCATTGCTATAGTTTGCCAAATGATAACTGAGGTTAGAAAATTAGATTTAAAATAAACAATATTGGAGGAATATTTATGTATCTTATTTTCAGTAACTCTTTCCTGCTAAAAATCGCAGGGTTTTCCCTGCATACAAAGCAAATGAAAGCATGCGATTATAGACAGGAGGAAATGTTATGGAATTAATATTAAAAGCAAAAGACATTCGTGTGGAATTCAAAGGACGCGATGTTTTAGATATAAATGAATTAGAAGTATATGATTATGACCGTATTGGTTTAGTAGGAGCAAATGGTGCTGGAAAAAGCACTTTACTCAGGGTACTTTTAGGAGAATTAACTCCCCAGGATGTGAAAATGAATCGTCTGGGTGAACTTGCCTATATTCCCCAGTGCTGGACGAAGTAACTCTGCAGGAGGAAAAAGATTTTTGCACTTGTAGGCAAGTCTAGGTGTTGAGCAATTAAATATACAGACTATGAGCGGTGGTGAAGAAAACAAGGCTTAAAATAGCACAGGCCTTATCGGCACAGGTTCATGGTATTTTAGCGGATGAACCTACGAGCCATTTAGACCGTGAAGGAATTGATTTTTCTAATAGGACAGCTAAAAATATTTTTACAGGTGCACTGTTAGTTATTAGCCATGACCGCTATTTTTCTTGATGAAATAGTAGATAAAATATGGAACTGAAAGATGGCAAAATCACTGAGTATTGGGGAAACTATTCTGATTATCTTCGTCAGAAAAGAGGAAGAACGTAAGAGCCAAGCCGCAGAATACGAACAATTTATTGCGAACGTGCCCGATTGGAAAAGGGGCCGGAGGAAAAGCGAAAAACAGGCTCGTAAAATAGAACAGAAGGCAAAAAGGTTCTTCAAAAGAAAAAGTACTGAAGACGGAGGGCGTTTAGCTCATCAAAAAAATCAATAGGAAGTAAGGAAAAAGATGTATAATCGTTTGCTAAAACCCTAGAGCACAGGATTGCGACCTTTAGGAAAAGTAGAAGCTCCGGAAGGCATTCGCGAGAATTCGTTTCAGGCAAAAGTAAAGCATTGAGCTCCATAATCCATACCCTATAGTCGGTGCAGAAATTAATAAAGTATTTGGGGATAAGGCTCTGTTTGAAAATGCATCTTTTCAAATTCCGTTAGGAGCAAAAAGTGGCGTTAACTGGTGGTAATGGAATCGGAAAAAAACAACTTTAATCCAAAATGATCTTAAACCATGAAGAAGGAATTTCTATTTCGCCTAAGGCAAAAAAATAGGTTACTTTGCACAGAATGGTTACAAGTACAACAGTAATCAGAATGTTATGGAGTTTATGCAGAAGGATTGTGACTACAATATATCAGAAATTCGTTCAGTGCTAGCATCTATGGGGTTCAAACAGAACGATATTGGAAAAAGTTTATCTGTTTTAAGCGGTGGAGAAATTATAAAATTGTTGCTTGCTAAAATGCTCATGGGTAGATATAACATCCTAATAATGGATGAACCCAGTAACTTCCTTGACATACCAAGTTTAGAGGCTTTGGAAATACTAATGAAGGAGTACACCGGAACTATCGTGTTTATCACCCACGATAAACGATTACTCGAAAATGTAGCAGATGTAGTTTATGAAATTAGAGATAAGAAAATAAATCTGAAACATTAAATTTAAGGTAGTCGCTGGTCAGTATAGTCTGTTCTGGTTGGCGACTCCATTGTTAAAAGAGTATAAAGACTTTTAGATTTTATGAATATTAAAAAAATAGGAACAGTCAATTGAACTGCTCCTATTTTTTTCTGCTAAATATATTGTAGTTTTTCTTTATATGTATAATGATAGATTAGCGGATTCTCATCTACGGTACTTACTTCAAATATGAAGAAGTGATCGCGGTTATCTCTGGACTTTTCCTTATTGAGGACAAAAGTAATTCTTACGTGAAGTCGCCATTGTTTTTTAGGATATCATCAGTTAGGAAGGTCAATGGAATATTCATGTTAGAGTAGCGGTAGAAGTCACGTTCAAAATCTTGGTAGCTCTCGCTATAATAGTCCATTTGTAGGTGATTACGCTGAAACTCAAGCTGATTCATAGAGCACCTCCTCGACAAGTTCAATACTAATAATGTCTTTTAATTTCAAATTGATGTGACCTGTTGTAGTTTTTATCAAAATGAAATCTTTGGTCAGACTTGGTATTGTTCCAGTGTAGGAAACACGCTTGTTTTTTTCAATCACTTGAATGCGTGTGCGTAAGCGCCCCGGCGTATACTTGACTGAGGAGTAATAATTTCTTCTCTAGTGATAAGTCAGACATGTACGTTACTTTGTTTGTATCATCAGAGAGTGCTGATGCATGTTCAGATAGGAAAAAGCCCATCCATTTTTGCATCTTTGTATCCTGGTACTCTCTTGCTGATTGAAATGGTAAATATGAACGGTCAATCATATCAAATCCTTTCTATGCAGAGGCAAGGGTATTTTTATCAAATTGAATCGTAAAACCTTGAATTCCCCCACCTGTGTAACATTCTTTAAAGCGATTGATTACCTCAGTATAGATTATCACAGATGAGCTTGTTGGCTTAATGCTAAATGTAAATTCCAATGGTAATCGGTTTTCAGATTTAGCATGTACTAGTCGTATCGATATTTCAGTTGTTTTGAGTTTTCTCTGACGAAGTTTTGAAGTTGCTGTTTCAACGATTCCATGTAAAAATCTTTCAAGCATTTCAATATCATTACATCCTTTGCTACGGATTTCTGAAAATTGTACTGTATTTTTTTCTTGTTTCATTTTAATCCCTCCAATCCACCCGCGGAATGACCACCGATAAGTTTACTGCGTTCAATATTTCTGGAACCTTCAGTTAGGACGGTTCCTTTTTGTATGGCTAAAAAACCAAACTGTTCTCTGACAACATCAATAGCTGTCTGAAGTCTATTATCTTTTTCAATTTGTTCTACATCATCAAAGAGTGATAGTAGAGTATAGCTTTCATCTACGAAGCCACTATAAGATACACCAATTTGTCTCACTGCACCAGAGGTGTATTTTTTCGGAATAATACAAGTACATGACTCACCATTGTTTTGGGGAGATTTGCGGGTTCAATTTTATTCTGAGCATTTATAGATTTTTTCATCTCAGTCCTAGAATAGCCAATATGAATAGAAACGACAGTAGTCAATACTAGGGCTACTGTTCCGTTCCACAGTATCATTTAAAAATCATTTTCACACCCTTTCGTCTATTAGTATAGAAGAAAGCTCTCAGCACATGTGGAGTGTGTAGCTTTGCTTGTAAAAGCGTGAAAACCTTGAAACGAAAGGAATTATTAAAAGCCTTGTAGGGTAAGGCTTTTTCTTGTACTGGGAAGTATCGGAGTGAGAACACAAGTTGAGTGTCTTGATGTGATAGCCTGATAGACTGACATTCTATTTCCATAAACCCTAGGGGGTACGGAATTGTTACCATAGACTAGGTGTTAACGGGAATAAACGTATCCCCTATTAATGAAACTCAAAGCAAGGTTTGATCCAGGGAAATCGGAATTTGGAATATATTTTTGGAATTTAATCAATCACAGTTGAATGTGAAGGCAATCTGTTTTAGAAGAATACAATCAAGATATCATTATGCTATTACTTTAGTTCAGTTAAAATATTGAGAAGTATTACTTTTATTTAAAAAAAGCATCATAAAGGACTCCAATTAATTTTTAATGATTTTTTTCTAATCTAATTTTGTCGTTATTGACAAATAAAGTCTAGTTAATTGCTTTTGAAATCCATGGATTGGTTTATATACATCTGTTAATGCAACGGATAATTTTATTGATAAGTAGGGAGTGGCTATTATTCAACTTTTAGGTTCTGAAAGTAAGAGATTCATATTAGAAATATCATGTTGACCATTTTTCAATTTGCTGGTTAGTAGTAATCTGGACATCATTAATCCCTTCCTTAACAAAATTATGTGACTTTTTGTTACCGGATTACTGCTGATTTTTAATAGCTTATAACATTTTTAGACGGTTAATAGATTTTGACCGTCTTTCTTAATATTGCTTACCTATAATAGATGAGCTTATGAGAAGTGTTTAATAAAATAATTTTAGTTCAAAATGTCCAATTTGGACACTTTGAATGATTTCTTAGTTTTATATATTATACTTTTCTCAGGAGAAAGCTAGATGTACAGACGTTTGAGAGATTTGAGGGAAGATCACGATTTGACTCAAAAACAAATAGCTAAAATACTTTCGTTTACAAACTCAGCTTATGCTAAAATTGAACAGGGGTGAGCATGCCTTAACGGCAGATGTATTGGTAACACTCTCAAAAATTTTACGATGTCAGTACAGACTATATATTGGGATTGTCAGATTTTTCCTGATAAAATTCGCTTTAGATAAAAAACTCCTTAATTTCATTTAGTTTGAAAATGAGGAAATTTTTTTATTTGTTCTTTGACAATTGAATAGTCCAAAATGGTACTTTCCTCATTTGTGGAGCAGTTTTGAATGGCTCGCCATGATAAGAGCGACATTAAAACCATCAATAAAATAGAGCGATACTTTTATATGCCATGATACAAATGATATACAATGATACTTCGACCGTTCAGGTACGCCACCGTAAAAAGAGCAGTAAGTGAAATTCTTATGATGACTTCATCAGTCATGCCATGGAGGTGAAAAAATCTAAGAAAGGAAGTAGTAAAATCATGGAAACGGTAAACTATAAAGATTTAGTTGCGATTGGTTTTCCAGAGCACACATCGAGAAATATTATTAGACAAGCAAAAATATTGCTGTAAAAAGTTTGAAGAAGCTAGAAAAATGATAAGAATGCGGTACAATTAGGATGTTCACCTTTCGATAATAAAAGGTTAGGCATTGCTCCTAAAAATATTGTAGAAAATTTAATTGGTATTTCTTTTTCAGATATAGAAGGTGAGAAAAATGGTTATATCAAAGACAAAGAAATATAAAGGTATACAAAGATTCAAAAAGGAAAAATTTATTTTTCAAATTGAATTAGGAGTTGATCCAATAACTGGGAAAAGAATTCAAAAGAAAGGAAGGAAAAATCAACAGGGACTACCGTTTAATTCTTTTAAGGAAGCATATGAAGAGATACTTCGTTTAAAACATGAATTTGTGAACTCTACTATTAATAATAGTTTTCTAACTTTTAGAGAGTTTATGGAAGAGATTTATTTAAAAATATTATCAACAAAAAGTTCAATTTGTAACTTATCAGACCGCTTTACCACATCATCAGTTTTTTATTAAGCAATTTGGTAGTAAAAAATTATCAGATATTAGTACTATTGACTGTGAAAGATTTCGCTTAGCTATTATAGACAAGTATTCTAGTAACTATGCTAAAAATATGTGGTCTAGATTTAAAGCATGTCTGGGCTATGCAGAAAGATTGGGTTATATTGATAGAGTTCCTTTTAAAGGATTAGATAATCCTAGAGGAAAGCACCCTGATACAAAATTTTGGACATTTGATGAATTTAAGAAGATAATAAACTCTTTTGATATTAGTGAGTATGAGGGACTCCATAATTACATGACGATCTGGTTATATTTTATGACTGGCTTAAGAGTTAGTGAGGGTATTGCTCTTAAATGGGAAGATATTGATTTTGAACGTAAATGGATTCATGTTCATTCGACAATTGAGAAAGACAAAAACGGTGTATGGTATGCTAAACAACAAACAAAGACAGTAGCAGGGAATCGTAAAATTGATTTAGATGATTTTACGATTACAATACTTAAAAAAAGTGGCGAGAAGTTCAAATCAAGAATGATGATAAAGATTATGTAATATCACGTTTTGGTGCCCCCTTGTGTAAGTCTACAATTTCTAGGATAATAAAAAGGCATGCTAAGATTACTGGTGTACCAGAAATTACGGGGAAAGGATTAAGACATAGTCATGCATCTTATCTTATAAATGTGTTACATAAGGATACTTTATATGTTTCATATCGATTAGGACACGCTGATAAGTCAACCACGTTGAATACATATAGTCATTGGTATTATTCAGGTGATTCAACAATTTCAGAAGAGATTACAAGCAGTTTAGATAATCTTGGATTATCAATTTACCTACCAAATTCCTGCCAGAGTTGAAAATTGAGGAATTAACCCACTAATACTGGGAGAAAATAAGATTAGCAAATTG
>BNJV01002246.1_pt1 | contig 16723 bp, 15 predicted proteins | sample 8540591 | NCBI WGS metagenome assembly BNJV01 (sample SAMD00202457, study PRJDB9452) | human saliva metagenome | host: Homo sapiens
TATTTTATCATAAGATAATTTGAATGAAAACGGATTTATCGGATGAAACAGTCATTCTTTTATAACGTTTGACAGATTAGAAAGTGGCTAGGTATACTATGTTTAAAAAAGAAAGAATGAGATTTCTATGAAGTCGAATAAATTGTTATTGGTAAATGGGGTTGCGAGTATTATAGCGGGAATTCTTATCATGTATTTTTCTTTACAAAGATCGAGTTTTGAGTTTGTTGATTTGATTGGTAGCTTCATTGAAAATTACATATGGGCACTTCTGATTCTGCTAATTAATGTTTTCTTGTTGATACTTTCCTTAGCTGGTATGTCTCATTATAGTGGGGACTCTAGGGTCAATAAGATGAATCATCAGATGCTGCTTTTTGCATCTATCATGGGATTTATTCCTTTTCTAGCTATCTTTGCAGGTCTTCTGTCCATAGGGGCTGGATTTCTCTATCTTCAAGATTTGCAAAATTTTAAGAGCAATGACAAAGCTGACTAACCCATGCTTCCTTCTGCTCGAAAGCCCTCGGAAATTATGATAAAATAAGGAAATGACAAAACCTTAAAAGGAAGCCTTATGAAAAAAATAAATGAATCTTATAAACTAATCGTATTTGCGGCGCTTGCTCTGGCTCTGGTTCTCTATATCGGGAACATCTGGTCTGGCCTGCAGAGTCTGACTTCGGTTTTTTCGCCTATTATACTGGGTGGAGTCCTAGCCTTTATCTTTAATGTCCCGATGAAAGCTGGAAGACTTCTTGGATAAATGCCGAGTTCCACAAAAGTTGCAGCGCGGTCTGGCCTTGGTTTTGGAGGTGCTGATTTTAGCTCTCATTATGACGGGGATTGTCTCTATCGTCGTGCCGACTCTGACCACAGCGGTCAATCAGCTGAGTGCGACAATCGGCAAGGTAGCACCTCAGGTAGCCAAGTGGCTGCAGCAGTCTGGCTTGCTTTCCTCTAGTCAGCTGAAAGATTTGACCAAGCAGCTGCAAAACAGCGACATTGTCAACCGAGCCATCTCTCTTCTGGGCAGTCTGACAGGCAATATCTCTGCCATCTTTGGCAATTTCTTCTCTGTCATCATGTCTATTTTTCTCATGTTTGCCTTCTTAAGCAGCAAGGAGCATTTGCAGACAATCACTAGCCGTCTCTTGCAGGTTTTGCTTCCTGAGAAGGCTGTCAAACGCCTATCCTACGTCGGTTCTGTCATTGTTGAGACCTATGATAAGTTCCTGATGGGGCAGATGATTGAGGCCGTCATTGTTGGGATTTTAGTCTTTATCGCCTACTCTCTGACAGGCTTGCCTTATGCGGCCTTGACAGGAGTTTTGGCCGGAGTGCTCTCTTTCATTCCCTACATCGGGCCTTTCTCAGCTTGTGCTCTAGGTGCTATCTTTATCTTTACCGACAGCCCTTGGGAAAGCTCTTCTTTCAATCGCAGTCTTTCAAGTAGTGCAGCTGATTGAGGGCAATGTCATCTATCCGCGCGTGGTCGGCCAGTCCGTCGGTCTCCCAACTCTCTTTACCCTAGCCGCCGCCCTGATTGGGGGCAACCTCTTTGGCTTGGTCGGCATGATTTTCTTCACGCCTATCTTTGCAGTTATCTACCGCTTAGTTAGAGAGTTTGTTGTGGAGAAGGAGGAGAAAAAAGCTGAAGGGAGCGCAAGTAGATGAAGAAAAAAATAATTATTCTCAGCTCGCTTCTATTGACTATCTTGCTTGTTAGTTTTTATTTCACTATTTATAGAAAATCAACGGAGAATGAATCTCAGAAGATAACATATAAGAGTAATTCGCACTCAAAAGTAAAACGTTCAGATATTCAAATCTTTGGAGATGAAAAACAATATGTTCTAGCGCCAAGTTCTTTGATTGTTGGTAAAAAGTACGCCATAGATTCAGAAAAAAGATGGGCAATCCTTCCAGAGAAAGAACAAACATTTTCGAAGGAGCATCTTCAGCAAAAAGGAGAGTATTGGAACCTTATTCTTTATAATTTAGAGGAAGAAGGCTTGCCAGAACGAAAGATTGATCTCTATCAAGCTGTTCGAAGTTACGATAAGAAAAGTGTTCCTTTTGAACTAATTGGATGTTATTATCTTGGTGGGGAGCATTATTTTAGATTGACTATAGAGAACCTTTCAGAAGAACAACCAACTTTCAAAGATGTTTACTTAAATTTGGAGACGGAACAAATAGAAGAACCATCAAAAGATACAAAGTTTACCATGGATTCTGATATCTATAATACGGCAAGAGCAACAAATTTTTCGGAAGTTATAGATCCTAAGGGCTATATGAATCCTTCGAATCAAATAGCAAAATTCACACTTGATGGGAGGGTTCAAGATGTGAACATCAATCTTTACAGCCTTTATCCAGATATAGAGTCTAAACTGATTAAAGAAGATTGGGCGCTTTATGTTAGGACGGATAAGGTTACACCAGATGAGTGGTTTGATACTCTTCTTTATTGGTTTGCGACCAAGGGAGAAGATGTCTTGCCAGTTTATGGCTACAATGATGATTCATCTGTATCTGATACTCAGATTCATAATAGTCAAGAAGCAAAAGCATGGTTGGAGCAGCATCCAGCGCTACAGAAACATTAAACAATCGAATAATAAAAAACCAACGAGAGTTTATTCTCACTGGTTTTTCTTTTTTCAAGGCCATAACTTCTACCTATAGCAAACAATAATCTTAATCAATGGAAGTTGAAAAATAAGCTTTTATGGTTGTATAGAGAACCAGGTTATAGTTTTAGGCTATATCAAACTCTGGGAAATTCCAATTATACAGAGGGGGGATTTTCTGATAAGATAAAATCAAGAAAAATTTTGGAGGACATTTATGTCAACGACTATCATTGGTTTCCCACGTTTGGGTGAATTCCGCGAATTGAAATTTACAACTGAAAAATACTTTAGACATGAAATCTCAGCAGAAGAGCTTCTGGCTGCAGCTAAGGAGCTCCGTGCTAAGCATTGGAATATTGTTAAGGAAAAAGGAATTTCTGAGATTCCATCAAATGATTTTTCTCATTATGACAATGTACTGGATGCGGCTTTTCTCTTTAACGTGGTGCCATCATCTGTGCAAGGCTTGGAGTTGACTGACTTGGAGCGTTATTTTGCCTTAGCTCGTGGCTATCAGGGCGAAAAAGGGGATGTCCGTGCTCTTCCGATGAAGAAATGGTTCAACACCAACTACCACTACATCGTCCCTAAATTTGAAAAAGAAACCCAAGTCAAGCTGGCTGGGCATAAGATTTTTGATGAATTTGCAGAAGCTAAAGAGTTGGGCTTGGTAACCCGTCCAGTTGTGGTCGGCCCATTCACTCTCCTGCAGGTATCTGACTTTGAAGACGGTGTGGCTCCGGCTGGCTTTGTAGATGCACTAGCTGCAGCTTATCAAGAAGTTTTTGCAAAATTAGCAGAGCTGGGCGCAGAGCGTATCCAGCTGGATGAGCCAAGTCTGGTCAAGGATCTGTCAGCAGAAGAAAAAGCTCTCTTCTTGGACCTTTATAAGAAGCTTCTGGCAGACAAGAAAGGTCTTGAAGTCTTGGTTCAAACCTACTTTGGTGACGTTCGTGACATCTATGCAGATCTTGTAGAGTTGCCAGTAGATGCGATTGGTTTGGACTTTGTCGAAGGCAAGAAAACACTTGAACTTGTCAAAGGTGGCTTCCCAGCTGACAAGACTCTCTATGCAGGGATTGTCAATGGTAAGAACATCTGGCGCAATAACTATGAAAAGAGCTTGGCGGTACTTGAGCAAATCCCAGCTGAAAACATCGTCTTGACAAGCTCATGCTCACTGCTCCATGTGCCATTTACAACGGCTAATGAAGATTTTGAACCAGCAATCTTGAACCACTTTGCCTTTGCGGTAGAAAAATTGGATGAAATCCATGACTTGGATGCTATCCGCAATGGCGGTGGTGCAGAAGCACTTGCTGCTAACAAAGAACTCTTTGCGACTGAACGTGTGGGTGAAAATGCGGAACTTCGTGCTCGCATCGCTGGCTTGACAGATGCTGACTACACTCGTTTGCCAGCCTTTGCAGAGCGTGAGGAAATCCAACACAAGACACTCAATCTGCCACCGTTGCCAACTACGACAATTGGATCCTTCCCTCAAACCAAGGAAGTCCGTGCTAAGCGCTTGGCCTTCCGCAAGGGTGAGCTGTCGGCAGAAGACTATGACAAGTTCTTGGCTGAGCAGATTGATGAATGGATCAAGTGGCAAGAAGAAGTCGGCTTGACGTGCTGGTGCACGGTGAGTTCGAGCGTAATGACATGGTTGAGTACTTCGGTCAAAACCTGTCAGGCTACCTCTTCTCTAAAAATGGTTGGGTACAATCATACGGTATGCGTGGGGTCAAACCACCAATCATCTGGGGTGATGTTACTCGTCTCAACCCAATCACTGTTAAATGGTCTAGCTATGCACAAAGCCGTACAGACAAACCTGTTAAGGGCATGCTGACTGGACCTGTAACCATCCTCAACTGGTCATTCCCGCGTGAAGACATCTCTATCAAGGATTCTACTCTTCAAATCGCTCTTGCTATCAAGGATGAAGTGCTTGACCTTGAAGCTGCTGGAGTGAAGATTATCCAAATCGACGAGGCTGCTCTTCGTGAGAAATTACCACTCCGTCGCAGCGACTGGTACGAAGACTACCTTGACTGGGCAATCCCTGCCTTCCGCTTGGTACACTCTACAGTAGCGCCAGATACACAAATCCACACTCACATGTGTTACTCAGAATTTACAGATATCATCCCAGCTATCGACAACATGGATGCGGACGTTATTTCCTTTGAAGCAAGCCGCTCTAACTTGGAAATCCTGGATGAGCTCAAGGCTAAGAACTTCCAGACAGAAGTAGGACCTGGAGTTTACGATATCCACTCACCGCGCGTGCCAAATGAAGGGGAAATCGACCATACGATTGAGGCTATCTTGGCTAAGGTGCCAAGCAGCAAGGTCTGGATCAACCCTGACTGTGGTCTTAAAACTCGTGGTATCCCAGAAACCAAGGCTAGCTTGGTGCGCTTAGTAGAAGCAGCCAAAGCAGCTAGACAACATTTGCAATAATCCTCCTGGAACCTCAACAGTTGATCTTGATGGAGGAGACCCTAAAAATTGAAGCAGAGCTGACAATCCTGCAGGAGCTGTTCTTCTAGGATTGTCCTCAGCTATCACTACCATCATTGAAAGGAACTTTTTGTTATATGGTTCGTCGTCACACACCCAGTCTCTCATTTGAAGTATTTCCTCCCAATCCGGCAGTAGGCAATGATAAGATTTTTCAGGCATTGAGAGAGATGCAAGATTTGGCTCCTCACTTTATCAGTGTGACAGCCAGCAATAATAAGTTTGACATTGAGGAGACGACGGTTCGTTTGACCGAGTTCATCGCCAATGATCTCAAGATTCCGACCATTGCTCACCTGCCCGCGGTCTATCTGACCAAGGACATGGTGTCTAATATCTTGCAGTCTTTGGATCGGGTTGGTGTCCATCAGATTTTAGCTTTGCGAGGAGATATTTTTCCAGATGTAGCGCCTAAGGATGATTTCACCTATGCGACTGACTTGATAGAATACATCAAGACAGAAGCACCGCACTTTGACATCATTGGAGCCTGCTATCCGGAGGGCCATCCGGATTCTCCAAATCAGATTTCGGATATTCAAAATCTCAAGAAAAAGGTGGATGCTGGCTGTTCTAGTCTGGTGACTCAGCTTTTCTTTGACAATGAGCGTTTTTATGATTTTCAGGACAAGTGTATTTTAGCGGGTATTGAAGTGCCCATCCATGCTGGGATTATGCCGATTCTCAATCGCAATCAGGCTCTGCGCCTGCTCAAGACCTGTGAGAATATCAAGCTGCCAAGAAAATTCCGGGCTATTCTGGATAAGTACGAACATGACCCAGAGTCTCTGAGAGCAGCTGGTCTGGCTTATGCTGTGGACCAAATTGTTGACTTGGTGACCCAAGATGTAGCGGGCATACACCTTTACACTATGAATAATGCTGCAACAGCCTACCATATCTATAAGGCTACCCATGCCCTCTTTAATCATAACCCATCCGTCCAATCTTTCTAAGATGAATGAAGAAACCACTAATCAGATTCAGTTGCTGTTTAGTGGTTTTTGTTTTATAATAAGGATAAAAAACTTATCTAAATCTAAGGAGAAGCTGATGGAACATTCGCTGACCTTGGTTAAGTCTATGCAGTTTGGCCAAGAAGATTGTTTTTTTGCCTTCTGTGGTTATTCAAAAACGGAAGCCCATCATAGCTTTGGGCCGGCTGTCCGGGATGTTTATGTCATTCATATCGTACTGGAGGGACGGGGGACTTACTCCGTGGGCAATCAGCGCTATGATTTGCAGGAAGGGCAGGGCTTTGTGGTGCCACCGGGTCAGTCGGTCTTTTATCAGGCTGATGGAGAAGAGCCTTGGTCTTATGTCTGGATGGGACTGGGTGGACGCCTCTTGCCTCCTTATCTGCAGGCTCTGGGACTACAGTCTGGCCAATGGTCTTTTGAGCTGACTTCTTTGCAGGAATTTAAGGCCTTGGTCTTTGAAAGTCTGGCTTACGAAGGCAGCGGAATAACAGCTGAACTAGCTCTGCAAAAGCAAGTTTATCGATTCTTAGAGCTCTTGTCCCAACGTCTTAAGCAGACATCCTTAATCACGGAAAGCCGTCGAGTCAATCCTTATGTCCAGCAGGTATTGGAACTGCTGAGTAGCCATCTGCCAGAAAGTTTATCTGTGCAGGAGTTGGCGCAGAAATTAGCGCTACACCCTTCCTACCTATCTCGGATTTTCAAGGATGAAGTAGGCAAGGGGATTAAGGAGTACAGCAATGACTTGCGGCTCAATATGGCAGCTGATTTGCTGACGAGCAGTCAGCTTTCGGTGGAAGAGATTGCCAATAAGACAGGCTTTGCCGGAACACAGAGCTTTTCAAAAGCCTTCAAGAAGGCGCGTGGCCAGTCGCCCTTGAATTTTCGCAAGGCTAGCTCTCATCTGGGACAGGAGCTGTAAAAAGTCACATTTGGATAAATAATACTAGAAAGAAAGGCTTACCAAAAGGGGGAGCCTTTTTTATAATGAAAGTGGAAGTTTGATTGCAAACTGTGAAAGGAGAAGACCATGAATAAGGCGAGTATTTTGTTTAAGGAAGAGTGCAGGCAATTTCATCTGACTAATGGCGAGGTTTCTTATATTTTTCGGGTTTCGGAGGATGGTAAACTCTTGCAGCTTTACTATGGCGCGGCGGTACCGGAGCGGGATTATTCTTATCTGGTGGAGCTGCAGCATCGGCCCATGACGACCTATCGGAAAGAAGGGGATTTACGTTATTCTTTGGAGCATGTGCGGCAGGAATTTCCAGAATACGGCACAACAGATTTTCGTCATCCCTCTATTTGTCTGCGCCAGAAAAATGGCTCGCGTGTTACTGACTTTGTCTATGTCAGTCATCAGATGGTAGATGGTAAACCAGCTTTAGAGGGGCTGCCCGCTACTTATACAGAGACTCAAACAGAGGCTAAGACTCTTATTCTAACCCTGCGAGATGCGGTGACAAAAGTAGAAGTTCAGCTGTTTTATACGATTTTTACTGATTGGCCGGTTATTGCTCGCTCCAACAAAGTGATCAATCAAGGCAGGGAGACTTGCTATTTGGAATCCCTAGCTAGTCTGTCACTGGATCTGTTAGATGCTGACTTTGACTGGCTGCAGCTATCAGGAGCATGGGCCCGGGAGCGCCATATCAAGGAGCGCCCGCTTCAGCAGGGGATTCAGTCCATTGAGTCAACTCGTGGTATTTCCAGTCCCCACCACAATCCTTTTGTAGCTCTCAAGCGAGCGGAAACGACAGAGTTTTCAGGTCAAGTTCTAGGAGCAGCCTTGGTCTATTCAGGTAACTTTCTTATTCAGGCTGAGGTGGACACCTATGATGTGACCCGGTTGCAGCTAGGCATCAATCCTTTCGGTTTGAGTGGAAGCTGGCTGCGGGCCAATCCTTTACCAGTCCAGAAGCTCTGCTGGTATATTCTGAGCAGGGCCTCAACGGCATGAGTCAAGTTTTTCATCAGCTATTTCGTCAACGTCTAGCAAGGGGATACTGGCGCGAGCGAGCGCGTCCTGTGCTCATCAATAACTGGGAAGCTACCTATTTTGACTTTAGTGAGAATCAGCTGCTGGATCTTGCTGAAAAGGCTCAGCAAGTAGGAGTGGAACTCTTTGTGCTAGATGACGGCTGGTTTGGCCAGCGGACTAATGACCGCGCTGGGCTGGGTGATTGGTTTGTCAATCCAGAAAGGCTGCCGCAGGGGCTGGGCTCGCTAGCAGAGCGAATTCACATTTTGGGCATGAAGTTTGGTCTTTGGTTTGAGCCGGAAATGGTCAATAAGGACAGCCAACTCTACCGAACTCATCCTGACTGGCTACTGGCAGTGCCAGATAGACAGCCCCGCCATGGTCGGAACCAGTTTGTTTTGGACTATTCTCGGCCGGAAGTAGTGAATGAGATATTTGAGCGTCTGTCAGCGATTCTCGAGGAAGCGCAGCTGGATTATATCAAATGGGATATGAATCGCCCTCTGACGGATGTCTTCTCGGCTGCCTGGCCAGCCGATCAGCAAGGAGAGATTTTTCACCGCTATGTCTTGGGCGTTTATGACTTGTATGAGCGTTTGACCAGTCGGTATCCGAGCTTGTTATTTGAGTCCTGCTCTTCAGGTGGAGGACGCTTTGATCCAGGCATGCTTTACTATGCTCCTCAAGCTTGGACCAGCGATGATTCGGATGCGATTGAGCGCTTGAAAATCCAGTACGGGACCAGTCTTCTCTATCCGCTTTCGTCTATGGGAGCCCATGTCTCCATCGCGCCCAATCACCAGACCAATCGTGTGACTCCGTTAAAGACGCGGGGCAATGTCGCCTTTTTCGGTTCCTTTGGCTATGAGCTGGATCTTAATCAGCTAAGTCCAGAAGAATTGGCTGAAGTCAGGGAACAGATAGCTTTTTACAAACGCCATCAAGAGCTGATTCATAATGGAACTTTTTATCGACTGCAGTCGCCATTTAAGGGAGATGGGCAGACAGCTTGGATGGTTGTCAGTCAGGATCAGAACACTGCACTTTTAGGAACTTTCAAGGTCCTCAATCAAGTCAATCGCTCTCATCAGCGCTTGCAACTGAAAGGACTGGCTGCGGATAAGGTCTATCGGCTGGAGGGGCGTACCTATACGGGGGCTGAGCTTATGCGAGTTGGGCTGGTCACAACGGACGCTTCCAGCGGTCAGCTTTTGGAGGATTCTGAGCAAAAGCCGAGCTATGACTTTGATTCAAGACTCTGGCTGTTTGAAGCAGAAGATGAGTAGATAAGATGGGAAATAAATCATAACCACCCGTCTAACGGGTGGTTATGATTTATACTTGACTGTAGGTTTTACGGCGACTTAGTTTGCGTCTTCTTTTTTGCTGGGTATTGGTTGAGCTTGCTCTTCTGCCTTCCACACACTTCGAGTAAAGACCATGGAGAGTAGAGCCAGAGCTGCAAAGGCTGTTCCTACGTACCAGTAGGGCATATCCAGCGTCGTGGAGCGGCCAGATAGGTTGACGATGCCACGGAAGAGCATGCCGGCTGTCATGATGGCTACAGCTGAGTTCCAAAGGTTGAGGCTGAGCCGAGAGAGATTAGGGATGACCTTCATGAAGAGCAGGAGGAGGATGCCGCCCGCTAGAGGAATGGTAAAGAGATAGTGCATGTGGCTAGATGTTTCGCCGAAACTGAAGGATTCATAGATTCTGCTGAAAGCAAAGAAGAAAATCGTTAATAGTGCGTAGATAAGGGCTGTTTTTCTAAAACGTTTTTTGCTGGGATTAGTAACCGATGTAGACAATATCACTCACCGACCTTTCTGAGATAGTATTTCCGTTGGTTGTAGGTTTGTTAATGACCTGACCGTTAAAGTAAAGTGTAGAGGATCCGCCGCCATCAAGGTTATAGGCAGTCTTGACACCGTAAGATTTCATGATTTCTGCCATCTGGTAGAGGGAAAGTCCCTCGCTTTCTGAGGTGCGTCCGTCTGAAACGATGATGATGTAGTGGTTTTCATCAATGATACCGATAGCTGTCCGTGGATTGGAAGACATGGACTGGCCGACTTCGGAGTTGGTATCAACGACAATCTCACCATTTTCTACGAGAGATGGGCCGAAGGCCAAGAGATTGACCACACCGTCTTGGACCAGCTGATCTGCAGTGACTTGGTCTTCATAGATAATCTTGAAGGAGCCGTCTTTGTAAATAGCCAAATCACCATTGCTGGAGTCTTCTCGGACTGTATCGCGGTAGACGACGCCATTGCGGATGACATAGCCAGTTGTATTGGCTCCGTAGTAGTCGCCGTTAACCGCTAGGATAGCATTGTTGTTGGCGGCCGTTTCCGAGGTTTTTGCTGTGACATTGTTTCCGTAAGTTTTTTGGGCAAAGGCCGTTTTCAGATATTCTGATGAGCTGACGGTCACATCGGCGATGTAGACTTGGGTGTTGCTGACGGTCTTTTCAGTTAGCGTGACCGAGATGTTGTCATCTGAATAGCTGGTGTCCGTTACAGTCGCTGTTTCCGCAGCCTTGCTGGCAGCCTCGGCATCGGACGACGAACTTGTGCTTGAAACCGTGGAAATGGTCTCTGCGATGACAAAGGTTTTCAGCATGGAGTAGCTGAAAGAAGCTGTCAGAAGCAGCCCGAAAATGGAGGCATAGGCATAGCCTTTCTTTAAAAATTTCATGATGCGGTGTGTGTCCTTTCCTTAAAAATGAATCTCTTTTGCACCATCCAGGAGACGGTGAAGAGTAAGATGCCGACGATGATTTTGACAATCAGAAGATTGAGTCCAAAGACAGCATAGAAGAGGCGAATCAGCAGTGTATCTAGGATAAAGAGCACTGCAGCAAGGCTGAAATAGCCGGTTCCTGTCTTGAGTATACTGTCGTCGTTCTTAAAGACCAGCTTTTTATTGGTCGAGTAATTAAAGATTGAGCTGGTCACGCGGGCAATCCCATTTGCGAGAAGAATTCTCAGGCTGGTCGGCACAGCAGTTAAAAACAAGAGAGCCAGTGCATAGACGATGTAGTCAATGATGAAACTGCTGAGAGAAGTCAGGGCGAATTTAAAAATATTTTTATAAATCATGAGTCCATCCCGAATCGGCCGGAAGTGCGAGCCTTGATTATCATTGATATAGACCGTCTCAATGGGCACTTCCAAAATGGGATATTCCTTGCTGGCTTCTAAGAGCATGTTCATTTCATACTCATAGCGCTGCCCCTCTACCTTTAGCATAAATGAAATCATGTTGGTCGTAAAGGCTCGCAAGCCTGTCTGAGTATCGGAGACACCCACGCCAGTCTGAAGTTTGAAGAGAGCCCGAGTCAGACTATTGCCGAAGCGGCTACGCAGAGGCACGTTGCCAGTAAAGGCGCGTGCTCCCAGAATCAGCTGATTGGGATTTTCAGAAGCTTTGGCCGCTACGCGGAAAATATCCCAGACCTTGTGCTGGCCATCCGCATCTGCTGTTACCACCGTTCCGTATATCTTCAGTGCTTGGATAAAGGTAAAAGCAGTTTTCAGCGCTTGCCCCTTGCCTTTATTGACCTGATGGCGGAGCACGGTCGCGTACTGCTCCGCCTGATCAAAGACTATCTGGCATTTGGAGGAGCTGCCGTCATCGATAACAATGATATGAAAATCACTCTTATGGTGAATTTTTTTAATCAGCTTAATAAGATTATAATCAGGCTCATAGGCCGGAATCACTAGATAATCCATATCCCTACCTCTTTCTTAGATGATTTGTAGAAAGTATACAGACTGCGGCTTAAAGATTCCTAATATAAGTTAGTTTTAAGAAAATGTTAACATTTTTTTAAAGAAAGAGCAGAGAAAGAAAAGGATAAAGGCTGGTGGGAATGGAACTGGATGATACATAACTATCTTAAATGAGGCTTAAAAATTAGGAAAATAAATATGAAGATACTCCAACTTTTTATTAAAAAACTATAACATTGTACCAAGAATATTAACAGTATAAGAAATATGCGTTATAATATTAATGGTATTACATTATAGAAAGGTTGTCTTATGAAAAAATCATTTCGTAAAGTTGTTATAGCTTCGGCTGTCATACTGAGTGCGATGGCTTTTCAACCTCATGAGGTAAAAGCTTTCGATTTTGGCGGAGGTTTTAGTAGTTCTAGTTTTGGAAGTTCTTTCTCAGCCTCTGATTATGCGCCAATCAGTTCTAATTCTAGTTCAAGCTTAAGCAACATCAGCACAAGCGACTACCGTCCGATTAGCACACCATCGGTAAGTGAAAGTGTAAGCAGTGTTAGTTCGAGCGACTACCGTCCGATTAGTACACCATCGGTAAGTGAAAGTGTCAGCAACGTTAGTTCGAGCGACTACCGTCCGATTAGCACACCGTCGGTAAGTGAAAGTGTTAGCAGTGTTAGTTCGAGCGACTATCGTCCGATTAGTACACCATCGGTAAGCGAAAGTGTCAACAACGTTAGTTCGAGCGACTACCGTCCGGTTAGTACACCGTCGGTAAGCGAAAGTGTCAGCAATATCAGTTCTAGTGACTATCAGCCAATCAGCACACCATCGGTAAGCGAAAGTGTCAGCAATGTTAGTTCAAGCGACTATCGTCCAATTAGTACACCATCAGTAAGCGAGGACGCTAGCAATATCAAGCCTAGCGATTACAAACCAATCAGCGATTCATCTGTAAGTGCTTCAGACAGCTTGGCGGATTCTATTGATTATAAGGCGATTGCTGGTAAAGATGATACTGTAACGACAGACAATCTTGCTAAAAAGGTAAAGATGATGCCTTGAAAATGGCGGATTCCAAAGTAGATCAATCAGCGACAGACGCTTTGGGTGCAGTAGACTTTACTGAAAAGGCCTTGGAGTCTGCCAATGCTGGAACTCAAAAAGCAAGCACAGGCAGTAGCCGCTATAACTTAGCTGTCTCACCGGAAGTTGAAACAGCTTTAGATTCCTTGTCAGAAGAACACAGAAATCAGTTTATTAAAGCGTTAAAAGACTATGGTTATGGTCTGAATAATTCTGAAACGTCGGCTACCACAACTCCAGAGTATAGTTTAAGCTCAGCCTCCTCAAGTAACAAGGGAAAGTTAGATTTTACTCCTTATGGTCAGTCTACTCTTACCGATAGCCAAGGTCAGCCTACATCGGCTTATCAAGGCTTGTTGGATTTTGCAAATAGTAAAGAAAGTCAGCCTCTATTTAATCAATCTGCAAGTAATGACTATCAGATCAAGAAGGGTGATAGCTTAGCCAAAATCGGCAATCTCCATTATCCAGATGATAAGGAAAAAGCAGCAGCAGCTTCTATGCTGGCTCTTCAAGATTTGCATGGACAGAATAAGCTGAACATCAATAATAAACAAAACCGTATTAATCTGACACCTGGCGATAAGGTCAATGTAGATTTATCTAACTATACATCAGAAGAAATCAGTGCGTTAGCCAAAGGATTTAATAAAATCCAGTCGGCAGAAAATAAAATTGATACTTTCCGCCAGGCCCAAGAAAAAGCTAAGGCCTTGGTGCGAGCTCAAGCAAGACAAGATAGAGCTTCTCAAGCAAGACAAACTCGAACCGAAGCTAGAAATCTTGCCCAAGACCAAGCGAAACAAAATCACACGCAGCTGACCCAACAAGCAACACAGAAAAGTCAAGCATTTAATTATAGCTCTCCTTGGAGCAGTACGATGCAACAAATACTCTCCTTGGGTAGAACAAAAAAACCAGATTTTGCATATACTAAGGATGGTAAGTCAGTAGCAACGACAAACCGATACAGAAACGCAAGTATCCATGATGCTTACGCTGCTGTTAAGAATCGGGCGATTCCTAAGGTAAATTCAGTTCCTAATCTTGTGAACGAAGTCAAACCAGGAGCGGTAAGTAAGTTTTTCAGCGAAAAAATTGCTTTAGATTCCAGTGGATTGAATAAAGAGTTAGCTCAAGCAAAAATTTCTCCGAATGATCATAGTTTTGACGCATATAAAAGAAGGGCTGCGATTTCTGGTAAAGCTATTATAGCTGCAGCTAAAGAACAAGCTAATGATACTGTAGGTGGCATAGCTACTATTGCTGACTTTGGTGTTGATATTGCTAGAGCAAAAATTGATGATTGGGGATGGAGTAAGCTATCCAATGAAGATAGAAAAGAAATCAACAATCGATTGAATGCACTTGGTCAAGGACTTTCTGATAAGTGGAACGCCGCTAAGGGTTACTATAAGAATAATTCATCTTCTGAAATGTGGTCTGATGCTCTAGAACTTGCAGGTAGATTTAACCCTGTAGTTTTAGCAAAAAAAGCTAAACAAAACTTTATGGCTGGAGATGGTCTAGCTCAGAAAGAACAAGCAAAAACTGTTTTAGAATTCGTACCTGTATCGAAAGCATCTCTGGCTGGAAAAATTGCAAAAAATGGCGTTGGTAGTGCGGCACATGCCATTGCTTCTAAAACTGGTAAAGTCTTAAATACAGCGGAAAGTTTTGGAAAGAATCTATTCGATGCCACTAAGAGTAAAGTTGATAATTTTGGTGAGAAATGGTTCCCACAACCTTCAATGGTGACACCAGAAGGTTTAGTGCTTGATGTTCCAAAACCTTCTCATTCTAAATCAGCGCCAGCTTACCTCAGTAAAAAGACTGATTCTAATCTTGGTTTAACCAATAATAAAGATGGAGTTGGAGTTAAAAACAGCCTAAATAATACTATAGATCAGGAAGTCGGTCAAAGTCTGAGTACACATGGTAGTGATGTAGCAAAAAGTTTTAAGGGGACAGGAAAAGGTAAAGAAATTTACGGACCATATTACGAAGAGGCTGTTAAACGTCATGTTGAGAGTCCGAAATGGTACGCTAATCCTGATGAATCAAGAATTGTTTCAGGAGAAGAACTTGCAAATGCTCGTGCTGAATATAGACAGATGCTCCAAAGTGGTGAATTACCTAAAGGACATCATCGTCAAGGGCTAGCATTTGGAGGTGAAAATGTTCCAGAAAATATCCAGTTCACAGGCGAAACAACTATTAGAAGTTCAGAGTTGGACAAATTAGACCTTAGTTTTTATCATAAAAATGGATATGGTAAGAAAAATCCTAAGATATTGAAAATGCACCAACAAGAAAGTGGTTTGTATTTGTTTGGTAATAACCCGAAACATACAGAGGTTACTAATTTCCAAAATGAAATATTAAGATGGCAAAAAAAACAAGGTTTAAGATAAATTAGCTGTTAAAAATCTTGTTTAATTAAATTTAAAGAACTAGTTGTTTAGTTAGTGGAATGTGAAATATCCATTAAATACAGATTTGTAGATTAGACAGCGTCCATTATTAAAGTACATAAAAAAATACATCTTCCTTGTACTTTTTAACTTAATGACATGGCTGAAAAAAATAGTTTTCTTTTTATTATAAACCACCTTCGGGTGGTTTTCGTGTAACTAGAAAACAGTTTAATTTTTTTCGCTTTATGTTATAATAACTCTGCCCAAATTAGAAATTCAGGGGGTAAAAGGATTATATACTAACTTACAGAAAAAATTAAATATAACAAGAAGAAATCTGAAAACTTGAAGATAGATTTAAGAAGACGATTAGTGTGTATTTTCTAAGAATATAAACCTACCAGATAATTAAGCTAAAAGGAGAGCGATGATGGGAAACAAATTATTGATGACAGGAATGTACTTTGGCGAGATCAGTTCTAGTACTCTAGCGGATTTAAAAAGCAACTTACTTTCGACAAGTAACGAAAAAGAATGCATCTTACTTATTGCTGAAATCTTAAAAAAAGGAGATTTTACAGTGAAAAACTTGTTGATTGACCTAATGAATCAAAGTCAAGATGAAGTTGTGCTTAATCTTTGTATTAGATTATTTTGCTCGGTATGTACAAATGCTGATTTAAGAAAGATTGATAATTTTCATTTTTTAATCAACGCTTCAGAATTTACGGTATTTACTTTTGTTATGGGAGCCGTAGGAACAATGTCTTATGAAGTAATTCCGTACCTTCTTACTCTTTGGAAGGAGTGGGAAGACACAGAAACTGAAGTGGAATATGCAATTCAAGATGCTTTAGATAATTTTCTAAACTACCGCTCTATTTTATCTAATGATGCAACAATAGAAGAAGTTGGGAATTTATATTTGGATGTAGTTGAGGATAAAAACTTAGCTTATTACTATTATAAATCTTTCTTGGCTTTTCCTGGTTTATTGACTAAAGAAATTATGCAAGCTCTATATAATGCGGCTCAAAAGGAAGAAAAATATCATCTCTATTCTCAAGCATCCTTACTTTCTATTTTTACAGGAGAGAAAATTCCAGTAAATACCCGAACTATAATTTCTAGACATGAAATTGATTTAATGATAAATTATATTGAAAGTTTGTCAGGAAAAAAAATTGGGTTGAAGGAATGAAATATTTTTTTATGGTTACCCAGTTGAAAGTTTATAGCTTAGCTGATAGTCTTACTCAAGAAGCAAATAGTATAGCTACGGAGTTAGAAAGTTTCATAATTGAAGACAGTCCTACGCCTCGTCGCATCCTGTTTGATGAAAAATTAG
>BNJV01001629.1_pt1 | contig 16671 bp, 26 predicted proteins | sample 8540591 | NCBI WGS metagenome assembly BNJV01 (sample SAMD00202457, study PRJDB9452) | human saliva metagenome | host: Homo sapiens
TTTGACTGTCCGAGATAATGTCGCTTTTGGTCTCAAGCAAAAGAAGGTTCCAAAAGAAGAATTGATTCAACAGACCAACAAGTATCTTGAACTCATGCAAATTGCTCAATATGCGGATCGAAAGCCTGATAAACTCAGTGGTGGACAACAACAACGTGTCGCCTTGGCACGTGCCTTAGCGGTTAATCCAAGTGTTCTCCTCATGGACGAACCCCTTAGTAACCTGGATGCCAAACTTCGCTTGGATATGCGTCAAGCCATTCGAGAAATCCAACACGAAGTAGGAATTACAACTGTTTATGTAACCCACGACCAAGAAGAAGCGATGGCTATTTCAGATCAAATTGCTGTTATGAAAGATGGAGTTATCCAACAAATCGGCCGACCAAAAGAACTCTATCATAAACCAGCTAATGAATTTGTAGCAACCTTTATCGGACGAACAAATATTATCCCTGCCAATCTTGAAAAACGAAGCGACGGCGCTTATATCGTCTTTTCAGATGGCTATGCCCTTCGAATGCCAGCTCTTGATCAAGCTGAAGCACAAGCTATTCATGTAAGTATTCGTCCTGAAGAGTTTATCAAAGATGAATCTGGAGATATTGAAGGAACTATTAGCGATAGCGTCTATCTTGGACTAAATACGGAGTATTTCATTGAGACAGGTTTTGCCTCAAAAATTCAAGTTAGCGAAGAATCAACTTTTGAAGAAGATCTACAAAAAGGCGATCGTATTCGTCTACGAATCAATACTCAAAAATTAAACGTCTTTTCTACAGATGGTTCCCAAAACCTGATAAAAGGAGTCAACCATGGAACGTAAAAAACTAAATATTTGGACAGCCTCCTCTTTCTTCATCTTTCTTACCTATCTTGTCTTTCTCGTTTATCCTATCGTTACCGTGCTCAAGCAAGCACTCATACATGAAGGACAATTTTCACTAGCTAATTTGTCACTTTCTTTAGTAAAGCCTACTACTCTGAGACACTCGTCAACAGTTTCAAGGTTTCCATTACCGCTACTGTCACTTCCTTAGTTGTAGGAACCTTATTAGCTTATCTCTTCTCTATGTATGACTTCAAGGGGAAGAAATTTCTTCAAATATTGATTATCATTGCTTCCATGTCAGCTCCATTCGTAGGAGCTTATTCCTGGATTCTCTTGCTGGGACGAAATGGGGTCATCACTAAATTCTTGACAAATGCCCTTCATCTTCCAGCTATCGATATTTATGGATTCAAAGGAATTGTACTTGTCTTTACACTGCAACTATTCCCACTGGTATTTCTATACGTTGCTGGGACAATGAAAAGTATTGACAATTCTCTACTTGAAGCTGCTGAAAGCATGGGATCCTTCGGATTTAAGCGTATCGTAACGGTTGTTTTGCCTCTCCTAGTTCCAACCTTACTAGCTGCTGCCCTGCTTGTATTTATGAGAGCATTCTCAGACTTTGGAACACCGATGTTAATTGGTGAAGGATATCGGACTTTCCCCGTCTTGATTTATACCCAATTTATTAGCGAGGTTGGAGGAAATTCTGCTTTTGCATCTGCTTTAGCAATTATGGCGATTATCATTGCCTTGGCAATCTTCCTTATCCAAAAATACATTTCGAATCGCTACAGTTTCAGTATGAATTCGCTCCATCCAATTGAGCCTAAAAAAACTACAAAAGGAAAAATGGCTGCCATTTATGCAACAGTCTACGGAATTATCTTGTTCTCTGTTCTACCTCAAGTCTACTTGATTTATACTTCTTTCCTAAAAACATCAGGTATGGTATTTGTCAAAGGCTATTCTCTAAACAGTTACAAGGTAGCTTTCAATCGTATGGGATCTGCTATCTTCAATACTATTCGTATCCCTTTGATTGCCTTAGTTCTAGTTGTCCTATTTGCAACATTTATCTCCTACCTAGCTGTTAGAAAACGGAATTTGTTTACAAACTTAATTGACAGCCTCAGTATGGTCCCTTATATTGTACCAGGAACCGTTCTAGGGATAGCCTTCATTTCTTCCTTCAATACTGGCCTATTTGGAAGTGGATTTCTTATGATTACAGGGACAGCTTTCATCTTGATCATGTCTCTATCCGTTAGAAGATTGCCTTATACTATTCGCTCATCTGTTGCTAGCTTGCAACAAATAGCACCAAGTATTGAAGAAGCTGCTGAGAGCCTAGGTAGTAGTCGTCTCAATACCTTTGCCAAGATTACAACTCCAATGATGCTATCTGGTATTATCTCTGGAGCTATCCTATCTTGGGTCACAATGATTTCAGAACTTTCTACTTCTATCCTCCTCTACAATGTTAAAACAAGAACAATGACTGTAGCTATTTATACAGAGGTTCTCAGAGGGAATTACGGTGTAGCGGCAGCCTTGTCAACTATCCTAACTGTTCTAACAGTAGGTTCCTTGCTCTTGTTCATGAAAATCTCTAAAAGCAATAGCATTACACTTTAGTTCCCCCATCAAAAACAGCCGAAAGGATTACCCTCGGCTGTTTTTTCTTATCTTGATATTCCTATCAAATCCCTAGTTCATAGCAAGTAAGTCTGGACTTATTAAATAGAGGCTTCTTCCATCTTCTCACGTCCTAGTTCACGGTAACTACGGTCTCCGACACCCTCAACGCTAAACTGGCCGTCCTCATATTCAAGGATCGTCACGCTACCATTATCTAGACCATGCGGATGCATGCCATTAATCAAATAAACAATAGTACCAATGGTCATTCCGTGGCTGACAACAAGGGCATTGCCTCCACCTTGCTCTTCCATTTCTTTGGCAATCGCTTCAAAACCTTCCTTGATTCGACCACTGAGTTTTTCCCAGCCTTCAGCCCAACCAGCTGTATCAACCTCTACCAAGCCCTCAGCCAGTTCAGCATAAGACAATTGATGAACATGGTCCACATTAAAGATACGAGGAATAATGCCCATGAAAAGATCGCCATCATAAGCTCCGTCAAAGCTACCAAAACACCATTCTCTGATACGCTTGTCCATGCGATAAGGGATTTTCCCCTGCAGATCAAGTTCTTCAAGGATAATTCCCATAGTCTGAATGGTGCGGCCAGAATCACTCGAATAAGCGCGCTCAAACTGTAGACCAGATTCTCGCAAACCGATTCCTAATTCTTGAATCCCTCGCTCACCTTCAGCTGTTAAGGGAGTATCGCTCCAACCTTGCGCGCGACCAATCGTGTTAAACATAGTCTTGCCATGACGTACCAAATACAATCGTACTTTTACCATTTTCCGTCCTCCGTTTGCTTCTATTATATCATGGATGATAAAACAAAAGCCACCCATACAGGCGACTTTTGCAGGAGATTATTATGAAAAAGTTTAGGAGTTCTATTAAATAAAGATATTAGATGAAAATCAAATTCAAACTAAATCAGTGTTATCTGTTTCAAATAATATTAGGAGGTCTTTATTTAATGATTATAGTATACACACCTAACCTTAAATAGAACTTAAAAAATTAAACCCATTCACCTTTTTCATTTACTTTATAGCCGTTAATGGTCATATTTTTTGCCAATTTCCCATCAGCTAACAAGTAATACCACTTATCTCCATCCTTAATCCATTGGTTACGAGCGTACTTGCCGTCTTGGTTCAGATAATACCAGCTATCATACTGAGAATCAAATACCCACTCACTCTTAGCCATGTAACCGCCACGTTTTAGGTAGTATTCGCCCTGCCAAGCTTTCTCCACATAACTACCAGTTGAATCTACATAAAACCAGCTCTTATAATCTTCATCATAAATCCATTCACTTGCAGCCATTGAAGCATCTGCTTTTAGATAATAACGCCCTACCCAACGGTTTCTTACAAGATTGCCAGACAGGTCATTGTAGTACCATTTGCCAGACTCTTTAAACCACTTACTTGCTTGATGATCTTTCTTAGTATCTTCTTTAACAATAACGGTAGATTGAGTGGAAGTCAAAGCTGAAACTGAGGATGAAGTTCCAGTAGAAACTGCTTGAATAGCCTCTTCTTTTGTCACTTTAGGCTTAGCTTTGCCTTTGTAAACATCTTCGATACGCTTAGTAAAGACAGATAACTCTTCAGGGGATAGCATATGTCTTATTTCAGGTTCTTCCTTATATATTAGACCTGCTTCTTTTTTAATTTTGTATTCCGCTTCTTTAACTATCTGAGCTATTTCTTTGAATAATTTAAAGCTTGTCTGCACCTGAAAGACCAGCATCACTTCTGATATCTTCTCTTTGAATAAAAGCTACATCATTCAACTTTTTCAATGTTTTTTTGCGTAGGAATTAAACTAGGACTCGATTTATCAACATTTTTTTATAAAAAGTTGATAAATTTTTGAACTATAATCTTTTAATGTTAAATTAGTATTATTTTTCTGGATCGTAATCACCAAAATAATTACGGTCCCGAGGTATCGACCAGCCTGTTAATGGTCCGTAAAACATTTTTTTAAATCGCTAATTATTTTTTTCCTTTTCTTCAGATGAGTATAAGTTACTATCTTTTTCTACTTGCTGAAGTAGTAAGTCATATTTTTTTATTCTAGCTATATCAAAAACATATCCTAAAAAGTTAGGCACATCACTTTTTTTATTCTATTGACAATTTCTTCGAATTCAAACGAATAATAGTAACCATTTTTTTGAAAATCTATTTATATTTTCCTCTGTAACCTCAGCTAATCTTTTTAACTACGACAGTCTTGAGTTTTTAAGACATCATCATCTTTAAATTGTACAGTATTCCAATCAATGCCATCAATTTCTTCCAATAATTTTTTCTTCACTTGTTCAGAATAATTTCTAGCTACATTCTCTAAATCTGCTTGTGTTTTATATAGACTTTCATTTCTTGAATTCGTATCATTTTCCTGCGCAAACTACTTGACTGGCAAAAGTTGGGACTAGTAAAGTCGACAGTCCTAAAGCTACTAAAGCATGTTTCATTTCTTTTTTCATCATTTTCTCCTATTTTCTTAATTTTTAAAACTATGAATTGGTGCTGGGATTTGTCCTCCACGAGAGATGAAATCGACAGACGAAGCCCCATTTACTTTCATAACAGGCGCAGTTCCTAATAGGCCACCAAACTCAATCATGTCGCCTTCTTTTCCTTTAGGAATGATACGAACAGCTGTTGTTTTCATGTTAATGACACCAATTGCAGCTTCATCTGCAATCATAGCCGCAATGGTTTCAGCAGGCGTATCTTCTGGTATGGCAATCATATCCAATCCAACAGAACAGATAGCCGTCATGGCTTCTAATTTTTCCAAATTAAGAGAGCCATTTTGCACTGCAGCAATCATCCCCTCATCCTCAGAAACAGGGATAAAGGCACCAGACAAACCACCAACTTGGTTGCAGGCCATCACTCCGCCCTTCTTAACTTGGTCATTCAAGAGAGCCAAGGCAGCCGTCGTTCCATGTGTACCAACTGTTTCTAGCCCCATTTCTTCAAGGACACGTGCAACAGAATCTCCAACCGCAGGAGTTGGCGCCAAACTCAAGTCCACAATACCAAACTCCACACCCAGTCTCTCACTGGCCATTTGACCAACCAATTGACCGATACGAGTGATTTTAAAGGCAGTTTTCTTAACTGTTTCTGCTACTACGTCAAAGCTCTCTCCACGAACTTTTTCCAAGGCACGTTTCACCACACCAGGACCAGAAACTCCGACATTGATGATAACATCTGCCTCCCCAACACCATGGAAGGCACCCGCCATAAATGGATTGTCCTCAACAGCATTAGCGAATACAACCAACTTAGCTGCCCCCATATCAGATAGAGTTGCCGTTTCCTTGATAACTCGTCCCATATCTGCGACAGCCGTCATATTGATACCAGACTTGGTTGAGCCGATATTGACTGACGAGCAGACCTTGTCCGTTTCAGCCAAAGCACGAGGAATAGAATTGATGAGAATCTCATCTCCCTTTTGGTACCCCTTTTGTACCAAGGCAGAGAAACCACCAATAAAGTCCACTCCAATCTCTTTCGCAGCCTTATCAAGCGCTTTTGCCAAAACTACATAGTCTGCGGCATCTGTCGCTGCTCCAATCAAAGAAATAGGTGTCACCGATACACGCTTATTAACGATTGGAATTCCCAACTCAGCCGCAATTTGATCGCCAACAGCCACTAAATTAGCTGCCTTGTTCGTAATCTTTTGATAAATTTTCTCCGCAGCACGATTGATATCTGGATCGATACAGTCCAAAAGGAAATCCCCATGGTAATAGTTCTGATATCGAAGTTTTGCTCCTCAATCATAGCAATGGTTTCAGTAACTTGTCTAATATCCATGATAACCTCCTAGATATTATACATAGCTTCGAAAATCGCTGCACTCTGAATATTGATTTTCACATTCAAAGTTTGCCCAAAAGCTTCAAACTCATTTCGCAGATAAGTAAAATCCTGCTTTTTATCACTAGAGACGACAGCCATCATCGTAAAATATTCATCCAAGACAGTTTGAGAAATATCATCAATGTTCAAACCCAATTCTGCAATTTTACCAGAAACACCTGCAACAATTCCAGATTTATCTTTACCAACAACAGTTATAATCGCTTTCATAAGCAAACTCCAATTCTTCTTAAAATAAGAAACCTGAACATTAAACAGGATTCTTTTCAAATAGTATAGCATAATTCTAACTAAAAATACTCAAAAAAACGCCTGCTTACGAAGTTGTTCTTAAGAAAAAAAACAATTTCGTAAACAAGCGTCTACTATCCCAACTTATGATGAGTGTTCCCGCTAGGACCGAAATCCTAGCGGTAGACCAGAGCTAGACTAAGAGCACAAGACTCCATCATCATAACACTCAACAAAATTGATGATTTTTATACTAATTCGATAATCGCCATTGGCTGCATCACCACGACGTGGTTCAGTTTTTAAGGATACGAGTGTATCCACCGTTACGTTCAGCATAACGAGGTGCGATTTCTGAGAACAATTTTTGAAGTGCTGTAGTAGAAGTGTACTTGTCAGTTGCTTCATCATAGTTTTCAGATGCGATTTCATTACGTACGAAAGCAGCAGCTTGACGACGTGCATGCAAATCACCACGTTTACCTAGAGTAATCATTTTTTCAACAGTTTTACGGATTTCTTTAGCACGAGCTTCAGTTGTCACGATTGATTCGTTGATCAAAAGGTCAGTTGTCAAATCGCGAAGCATTGCTTTACGTTGTGAGCTAGTGCGTCCTAGTTTACGGTAAGCCATGTATTCCTCCTTTATTTATCTTTTAATCCAAGACCCAAATCAATGAGTTTGAGTTTCACTTCTTCCAAACTCTTGCGTCCAAGATTTCGTACTTTCATCATCTCTGCTTCAGATTTTTCTGTCAAATCATGCACAGTATTGATACCGGCACGTTTCAAACAGTTGTATGAACGCACAGACAAGTCCAGTTCCTCAATCGTACGATCCAAAATACGGTCGTCAGATTCAGTATCAGCTTCTTTCATCACTTCAGTTGACTTAGCAATCTCAGTAAGATTTGTAAACAAATCAAGATGTTCTGTCAAAATACGTGCTGAAAGCCCTAAAGCATCTTCTGGAATAATTGTTCCATTTGTCAAGATTTCAAGGGTTAATTTGTCAAATCCATCATTGCTACCTACACGAGCAGGCTCTACTTGATAGTTGACTTTTGTAACTGGTGTATAAATAGAATCTACAGCAAGTGTTCCAACTGGTGCATTATCTTTTTTGTTTTCATCAGCAGGTACATATCCACGACCACTGTTAACAGTCATTGTCGCTTTTAGAGAAGAACCTTCACCGATTGTAAAGAGATAATGATCTGGATTTACAATTTCAATATCGCTATCTGTCAAAATGTCACCAGCTGTTACTTCAGCAGGACCTTCAACATCCAGTTCGATGATTTTTTCGTCTTCAACGTACGATTTCACTGCAATTCCTTTAATGTTCAGAATGATTTGCATCACGTCTTCACGAACACCTGGAACTGTGTCAAACTCATGTAACACGCCATCAATATTGATAGATGTCACAGCTGCTCCTGGTAGAGAAGCTAGAAGTACACGACGAAGAGAGTTACCAAGAGTTGTACCGTAGCCACGTTCAAGTGGTTCGATTACAAACTTGCCATAATCTTTATTTTTCATCAATTTTTTTGTTATATTTGGTTTTTTTCAAACTCGATCATTTAGTTACTCCCTCTTAAACGAAAAAGCAGTGTAATGCGATGATTATACACGGCGACGTTTTTGGAGGACGAGCACCATTATGTGGCACTGGAGTCACATCACGGATTGCTGTTACTTCAAGACCAGCGGCAGCAAGCACACGAATAGCTGACTCACGACCAGAACCTGGACCTTTTACAGTAACTTCAACTGATTTAAGACCGTGTTCTTGTGCAGATTTGCAGCAGACTTCAGAAGCCATTTGAGCGACGAATGGTGTAGATTTACGAGAACCTTTGAAACCAAGAGCACCAGCTGATGACCAAGCAATTGCATTACCATGCACATCAGTAATCATAACAATAGTGTTATTAAATGTAGCGTGAATATGAGCAATACCAGATTCGATATTCTTTTTTTCACACGACGTTTACGTGTTGGTTTAGCCAAGACTTTTTACCTCCTATATTTATTTTTTTCTTACCAGCAATCGCAACAGCTTTACCTTTACGAGTGCGAGCGTTGTTTTTAGTGTTTTTGTCCACGGACAGGAAGTCCACGACGGTGACGGATACCACGGTATGAACCGATTTCCATCAAACGTTTGATGTTCAAGTTTACTTCACGACGAAGGTCACCTTCAACTTTGATTGCATCCACTTCACGACGGATAGCATCTTCTTGATCTGATGTAAGATCACGTACACGAACATCTTCTGAGATTCCAGCGGCAGCAAGAATTTTTCTTAGATGTTGCAAGTCCGATACCATAAACATAAGTCAATGAGATTACTACGCGTTTGTCATTTGGAATGTCAACTCCAGCAATACGAGCCATGTTTTTCTCCTTTCTATCTTATCCTTGACGTTGTTTGTGTTTTTGGATTTGCTGGGCAAATTACCATAACACGACCATTACGACGAATAACTTTACAGTATTCGCAAATTGGTTTGACCGATGGTCTTACTTTCATTTCTTATCCCTCCAAGTTTTTTCGATTATTTAAAGCGGTAAGTGATACGTCCACGTGTCAAAGTCATATGGACTCATTTCGACAGTAACACGATCTCCCGCTAAAATACGAATATAGTTTTTTTACGAATTTTACCAGAAACTGTTGCTAAAATCTGATGTCCATTTTTCAAGTTCAACCGTAAACATTGCATTCGGCATTGTATCAACTACTTTGCCTTCAACTTCAATCACATCGTCTTTTTGCCACGCAAAAGCACCTCCATAAATTTCGATTCGATGCCTCTGAGACACAGAGACAACAATTATAAGTCAGACTATCTAGTATAACATTTGTAGCGGATTTTTGCAAGTGATGAAAAACGCTTTTATTTCAAATTTGTCAATACTTTTTTCGATATCTGTGAAGACATCATTGATATCTTGATTACCTTCGATGTCATGAACCAAACCTTTTGGCACGGTAGTGAGCAATGATTGGTTCTCCTTGAGCAATATTCACATCCAAACGACGTTTTCACTGTCTCAGGTTTATCATCTTCACGTTGGTAATAATCTTCTTCTTTATAGTCAACTGGTGGGTTAAAGACCTTGTGGAAAGTTTCTCCAGTTACGCGGTGGATGATACGACCACTCAAACGTTCAAGAGGCTATCTGGATTCACTTCGATGTTGATAACACCTTCTAGTTCGATGCCAAGTTCAGCCAATGTTTTGTCCAAGGCATGAGCTTGTTCGATTGTACGTGGGATAACCATCCAACAAGAATCCTGTTTTCTTTAATATCATCTTGTGCAAAGACGTTCTTTTACGATTCCATTTGTAACTTCGTCAGGAACCAATTCACCCTTGTCAATGTATGACTTTTGCAAGAACACCCATTTCAGTTTGATTTGCCATTGCAGCGCGGAACATATCACCTGTTGAGATATGTGCAACATGGAAACTGTTCTACGATTTTTTTCGCTGCTTGAGTTCCCTTACCTGCACCAGGTAAGCCCATAATCAAAAAGATTCATGATTTGATCTCCTTATTTTTATTTTTTTAAATAGAAGCAGAAAAATTCTTTTTCACCCCTATTTAAAAAAACAAAATAGAAGAGGGAGACAAACTCTCACAAATGTCAGAGTTTAAACCTCCACTCCCTCAGCATTTACTGATCTCAGTAAATACTGTTGTATTCTGTTCTGTCCATGAAATCCAACATACTTTACGTTTTCAATAGGTAACCTTCTAATTGTTTGATTCCTTCAATACCTGTAGAGATAATGATCAAAAGACTGGTTCCTCCAAAAGCAACTGCTTCTGAAAGTCCGAAAACATCTTTTGCTACGATCGGTAAAATAGAAATCACACCAAGGAAGAGAGAACCAACAGTTGCAAGACGACGAAGAAGTTTAGACATATATTCTTCTGTACCTTTACCAGGACGAACTCCGTGGATATAGGCACCGCTCTTTTGTAGGTTTTCTGCCGCTTTTTCAGGATTAATCTGTACAAACGTGTAGAAGAATGTAAAGAGAATAATCAATAAAGCATACATGGCAATACCAGTTGGTGAAGTTGTTGCCAGCATTTCTTGTGCTGTTCTTACCCAAGCCCAATCATGACCTGTAGCGCTCAAAAACTGAAGAATAGCCGCTAGGCGCTGCAGTAATCGAACTTGCAAAGATAACAGGGATAACTCCAGCAGGGTTTACCTTCAAAGGAAGGTAAGAGCTAGATGGAGCACCTTGTGCAACCTTAGTATATTGGATTGGAATCTTGTATTCTGCTTGTTGAACATAAGTTGTAAAGTAAATGATCAACAATACAGTAATAATCAAAATGATTACAAAAATGATAGATGAGTTGATACGGCTACTTGGGACGTTCACAAAGTAGTCCACATAGATGCCCTGAATCATCTCTGGAATTGAGGCAACAATCCCGGCAAAGATAATCATAGAAACACCATTTCCGTATCCCTTATCTGTAATTTGCTCTCCCAACCAAGTCACAATCATGCTACCAGCTGTTAAGATGATACCAATCATGATAAAGACTTGTGGAGTAAGAGCTGTTTTCAACAATTGAGCTCCAGCCAAAGTATTAAAACCAGCTGTAATCCCGATAGATTGCACAAAGGCTAGAACAAGAGCAATATAACGAGTAGCTTGATTTAATTTTCTTCGACCTACTTCCCCTTGTTTACCCCACTCTACAAACTTGGGTAAAATATCCATTTGCAAGAGTTGGACAACGATAGAGGCCGTAATGTAGGGACTGACACCAAGAGCAAAAACTGAAAAGTTTTTCATGGCATTCCCTGACACCAAGCTCAACATGTTTAAGAAGGATAATCCACTTAAAGCATTCAAACTATTGGCATTCACACCAGGAACTGTAATACTAGTTCCGATACGAAAGACCAAAACGATAAAAATTGTAAATAAAATTTTTGATCGAACCTGCTTTTGACTTTAAGAGCTTCTCTTAATAATTTAAAAAAAACATAGGTCACCTCTCTTAGATGACTTCTACTGAACCACCTTTAGCAGTGATAGCTTCTTCAGCTGATTTAGAGAATTTAGCTGCTTTCACAGTCAATTTCTTAGTCAACTCACCGTTACCAAGAATTTTTGATACCTGATTTTTTTCAGCTTTTAACAATTCCTGCTTCGATAAGAACAACTGGAGTTACTTCAGCACCATCTTCAAAGACGTTCAATTGGTCAAGGTTCACAATTGCGTATTCTTTAGCGTTGATGTTTAGTGAATCCACGTTTTTGGAAGACGACGGAACAATGGAGTTTGTCCACCTTCAAAACCAAGGCGAACTCCGCCACCGCTACGAGCTTTTTTTGACCTTTTTGACCACGACCAGATGTTTTACCGTTACCTGATGAAGTACCACGACCAACGCGGTTACGTACTTTTACGAGAACCTTCTGCAGGTTTCAATTCATGAAGTTTCATTTTTTATTTTTCTCCTCTTTTTGTAAAATGCTAGCGCCGATAAGGGAGAAAAGGTTGTCTCCCCATCAACTCGCCTATACGACGTCATCATAGATGACTATATCTAGTTTTAGGGGATGGTATAGTGCACATCCCTAAAAAAATTCGATTAGTTTACTTCTTCAACTGTTACCAAGTGAGATACTGCAGTGATCATACCACGGATAGCGGCGTTATCTTCTTTAATAACAGAGCTGTTCAATTTGCCAAGTCCAAGTGCTACAACAGTTTTACGTTGTGATGGGATGCGTCCGATTGGAGACTTAGTCAAAGTAATTTTTAATTTGAGCCATTTTGATCTCCCTTTCTTATGCCAAAGTCAGAAACTGAAATACCACGAAGGGCAGCAACTTCTTCAGCGCGTTTCAATTGTTTCAAACCTTCAACAGTTGCACGAACAATGTTGATTGGAGTGTTTAGAACCAAGTGATTTAGATGTAATATCTGCCACACCTGCCAATTCCACAACGGCACGAACTGCACCACCTGCGGCAACTCCCAGCACCCTTCGACAGCTGGGTTTCAACAATACTCGAGCTCCACCGAAATACTGAAAGTACTTCGTGTGGGATTGTTGTTCCAACCATAGGAACTTCGATCAAGTTTTTTTCTTAGCATCATCTACTGCTTTACGGATTGCTTCTGGAACTTCTTGAGCTTTACCAGTACCAAATCCTACACGACCGTACGGTCACCAACAACTACAAGAGCTGCGAAAACGAAGACGACGTCCACCTTTAACAACTTTTTGTAACACGGTTGATGGCAACTACGCGTTCTTCAAGTTCAACTGCATTATCTTTAAATGCCATTTTCTAGTGTCCTCCTATTAGAATTTCAATCCGTTTTCACGAGCTGCATCAGCCAAAGCTTTAACACGTCCGTGATATAGATATCCACCGCGGTCGAACACCACTTCAGAAATACCTTTAGCATCTGCACGTTCTGCAACGAGTTTGCCGACAACAACGGCTTGTTCAGTTTTAGTTCCTTTTTGAAACTTCTTTGTCAAGAGTTGAAGCGCTTGCGAGCGTTACACCCGCTACGTCATCAATCACTTGAGCGTAGATGCCTGTATTAGAACGGAATACGTTCAAACGTGGGCGATCAGCAGTTCCAGAGAGTTTTCCGCGAACGCGACGGTGGCGTTTTTTGACGGAGTTTTGTTTTTTTATCTGGTTTTCGAAATCACAATTTTCACCTCTTTAATTTTTAAAATCATGTGCTAAGCACTGAGTTGGTAAGATGAAGGTTGGTTGAAAAATCAACCCAAACTCACATTATTTACCTGTTTTACCTTCTTTACGGCGAACGAATTCACCAACGTAACGGATCCCTTTACCTTTATAAGGTTCTGGTGAACGAAGGCTACGTACGTAAGCAGCTGTTTGACCAACTACTTCTTTTGAAATTCCGCTAACAACGATTGTTGTTGGGTTTGGAAGTTCAAAAGTAATTCCTTCTGGAGCTTCAACTTCGTCTGGGATGTGATTTACCAACAGCCAAAACAAGTTTTGATCCTTGAAGTTGTGCACGGTATCCAACCCCGCGCATTTCAAGTTCTTTCTTGAATCCTTCTGATACACCAGTAACCATGTTGTTCAAAAGGGCACGAGTTGTTCCGTGGATTGTTTTCATTTCTTTTGAATCGTTTGGACGGTGAAGTGTTACTTCAGTACCTTCCACACGGATTTCAATATCTTTTGAGAACTCACGAGTAAGTTCTCCTTTAGGTCCTTTTACAGTTACAACGTTGTCATTGTTAGTGATTTCAACACCAGCAGGCAACACGATAACTTTATTACCAATACGTGACATGTTTTTTATTCTCCTGTTAAATTGTCAGGCCTTTACGGGCCAGTTTTCACGGGGTTTAAATCTTTTTTTTGATTTAAAAGTTAACTGTTTAGGTCTCAATTTCTAAGTGAATCGAGGCATTGTCTCGCAGACATAACTTTGGGTTAGGGCAAGAGACAATAACGAAGAGTCACAACGAAATTGGGAGCTAAATATTACCAAACGTAAGCGATAACTTCTCCACCAACATTCTTTTGGCGTGCTTCTTTATCAGTAAGCAAACCTTCAGAAGTTGAAAGGATAGCAATTCCAAGTCCGTTAAGAACTTTTGGAAGATCTTCACGTTTTTTGTAAACACGCAAACCTGGTTTTGATACACGTTTCAAGTTTGTGATAACTTTTTCACCGTTTTGTCCGTATTTCAAGAATACACGGATGATGCCTTGTTTGTCATCTTCGATGAATTTCAACGTTTTTTTACAAAACCTTCGCGTTTAAGGATTTCAGCAATCCCTTTTTTGATGTTTGATGCAGGTACTTCAAGTACTTCGTGTTTTGCTTGGTTAGCGTTACGAATACGTGTAAGGAAGTCTGCGATTGGGTCAGTCATAACCATTATAAATTTCTCCTCTTACTAGTAGTTTGCAAGTTGCACTTGCTAGTTAATGATATAGAGCTAGGCTAGCAGAAATAGGCATTTGATGCAGCGATGCTCAAATGAGCATTTGTCTCATTTGAACACTGAGGCTACAACTCTGGGCAAAAAGATAGATTTGTCTTTGGAGCATCAGCTCCTGCACCAAATCTCCTATTTTTTTGCTAGGGGTTGTTACGCTCTTTGTATCATGCTTAAATTACCAAGATGCTTTTTGTGACACCTGGGATTTGACCTTTGTATGCTAATTCACGGAAGCAAACACGGCAAAGTTTAAACTTGCGGTAAACTGAGTGTGGACGTCCACAACGTTTCACAGCGAGTGTATGCTTGAGTAGAGAACTTCGCTGGGCGTTTGTTCTTAGCAATCATAGATTTTTTTAGCCATTAGTTTTACCTCCTATATTATTTTTGCAAAACGGCATACCGAGGCCAGTAAGCAATGCACGTGATTCTTCGTCTGTGTTCGCTGTAGTTACGATTACGATATCCAAACCACGAGTTTTATCAACATCATCAAAGTTGATTTCTGGGAAGATCAATTGTTCTTTCACACCAAGTGTGTAGTTTCCGCGTCCATCAAATGATTTTGTTGGAACACCATGGAAGTCACGTACACGTGGAAGTGAAACTGTTACCAATTTATCCAAGAATTCGTACATACGTTCACCACGAAGGGTAACTTTTGCACCGATCGCAACACCTTCACGAAGACGGAAGCCGGCGATTGATTTTTTAGCCTTAGTGATCAATGGTTTTTGACCTGAGATCAAAGCAAGCTCTTCAGCAGCTTTTTCAAGGTTTTTAGCATTTGATACTGCATCACCAACACCCATGTTCAAAACGATTTTATCAACTTTTGGCACAGCCATAACTGATGAATAGTTGAACTGTTCAGTCAATGATGGTACTACTTCATTAAGGTATTTTTCTTTTAAACGATTAGCCATTATACTTCTCCTTTCCTTCGTGATTAGTCAAGCACTTCGCCTGATTTTTTGTTGTAGCGAACTTTTTTGCCGTCTACAAATTTGTAGCCAACACGTCCAGCAACACCGTTTTTGTCCAAAACTTGAACGTTAGAAGCATGGATTGGAGCTTCTTTTTCAACGATCGCACCTTGAGGGTTTTCGTTATTTGGACGTTGGTGTTTCTTAATGATGTTTACACCTTCTACAACAACTTTATTTACTTTTGGAAGAGCAGTAAGAACAACAGCTTCTACGCCTTTGTCTTTACCAGCGATAACGCGAACTTTGTCGCCTTTTTTTACAAACATTTTATTCTCCTTTTATTCTTACGCCCGATGGGCACCCTGGCTGAGCCAGGGGACTGTGTTTGTTTTCGATTGATTAAAGTACTTCTGGAGCAAGTGATACGATCTTCATGAAACCACCGTCACGCAATTCACGTGCAACTGGGCCAAAGATACGAGTTCCGCGAGGAGTTTTGTCGTCACGGATGATCACTGCTGCATTTTCGTCGAACTTGATGTATGAACCATCTTTACGACGAGCACCTGATTTAGTACGAACGATAACAGCTTTTACAACGTCACCTTTCTTAACCGCACCACCAGGAGTAGCTTGTTTTACAGATGCAACGATTACATCACCGATGCTCGCGAATTTACGTTTTGAACCACCAAGAACTTTGATTGTCAAGATTTCGCGTGCGCCACTGTTGTCAGCGACTTTCAAACGAGTTTCTGTTTGAATCATTTACGTTTTCTCCTTTCAGGTATGATTAGATGATGACCGCTTCTTCAACGACTTCTACCAGACGGAAGCGTTTTGTAGCTGAAAGCGGACGAGTTTCCATGATACGAACGATATCGCCTTCTTTAGCAACATTGTTTTCATCATGAGCTTTGTATTTTTTAGAATAGTTGATACGTTTACCATAGACTGGGTGGTTACGTTTAGTTTCAACTACAACTGTGATTGTTTTGTCCATTTTGTCAGACACAACGCGTCCAACAAGAACTTTACGATTATTGCGTTCCATTGAAATTCTCCTTCCCTAGTCTATTATTTAGCTTCTGATT
>BNJV01002213.1_pt1 | contig 16662 bp, 24 predicted proteins | sample 8540591 | NCBI WGS metagenome assembly BNJV01 (sample SAMD00202457, study PRJDB9452) | human saliva metagenome | host: Homo sapiens
ATATCCTAAACTTTTCTTTTTTCATAATAATCTCTATAAAGTCACCGCATTCGGTGGCTTTTGTGTTGGGAATCATGATATAATAATAAAATCGACAAGTAGGAAAAAGGGAAAATTGATGAATTATACAGTTGAAGAAAAAGAAGTCTTTATGAGGAGGCTTTGAGAGAGGCTGAGATTGCTCTTGAACACGATGAAATTCCAATTGGTTGTGTGATTGTCAAGGACGGGAAATCATTGGTCGTGGGCACAATGCGCGTGAGGAGTTGCAGCGAGCGGTTATGCATGCGGAGATTATGGCCATAGAGAATGCGAACTTGACTGAGGAGAGCTGGCGCTTGCTGGATTGCACGCTTTTTGTGACCATTGAGCCTTGTGTCAGTGTAGTGGGGCGATTGGGCTTGCCCGCATACCAAACGTGGTCTATGGGGCTAAAAACCAGAAATTTGGCGCTGCTGGGAGTTTGTACGATATCTTGACAGACGAGCGTCTTAATCATCGTGTAGATGTTGAGACAGGGCATTTTAGAAAGTGACTGTGCTAGCATTATGCAGGAATTTTTTTCAGAAATCGACGGAAAAAAATAATTTCTCTTTTTAAAATCTTTGGGAATGTGGTATAATAACCAATGGAGCAACAGTTCTGCGTGAAGCGGGTCAGGGGAGGAATCCAGCAGCCCTAAGCAGAAGTGAATTGTGTGCTCTTTTTCTGCTTTAAAGAAAAACAGTTTAAGTGTGGCTAAAAAGAATGAGTTTGTTAATAAAAGGAAAATATGGGACATTTGAAATATCTTTAAATTTTGTGTATGATTTTATTATTTGCTTTTTGATAGGACGCTTTTTCTTTATTTTATATAGAAGATTTTTCGTGCTTTTTCGAATAAATAAGATAAAATAGCCTAGAATAAAGATTTAAAAAGAGGGAAAATATGAAAATTCGTGGTTTTGAATTAGTTTCTAGTTTTACAGATGAAAATTTGCTGCCCAAGCGTGAGACAGCACATGCAGCTGGTTACGATCTAAAAGGTTGCAGAACGTACGGTTATTGCTCCGGGAGAGATTGTTCTCGTCCCTACGGGTGTTAAGGCCTATATGCAACCAACAGAAGTGCTCTATCTCTATGACCGTTCATCAAATCCTCGTAAGAAGGGCTTGGTCTTGATCAACTCTGTGGGGGTCATTGATGGAGACTACTATGGCAATCCAGGAAATGAAGGACATATCTTTGCACAGATGAAGAATATCACAGATCAAGAGGTTGTTCTTGAAGTTGGGAGAACGTGTAGTTCAGGCTGTCTTTGCTCCATTTTTGATTGCGGATGGCGATGACGGCAGATGGTGTTCGGACCGGTGGATTTGGATCAACTGGGCACTAAGATGAAGATTATCTTTGTACGTCACGGGGAGCCAGATTATAGTATGCTTGATAAACTTGAAAATCCGCAACTCTATAGTGGTTTTGGTCGTGATTTAGTACCATTGACAGGAAAAGGTCGCAGTCTGGCAAAAGAAGTTGCTAAAACTGCATGTTTTGGAAAGGCAGAGATTATTATTTCATCGTCTGTGACGAGGGCTTTAGAAAACAGCACATTATATAGCAGTTGAAACAGGATTGGGCTTGTTTGTGGAGCCGTTTTTTCATGAGTGGCGTCCAGACATAGATGGCACTAACTCTGATTTAACTAGTGTATTGGTAGCTCATGAATATTATCTAAAACATCAAGGGGCTTTATCTGAAGATTCTCCTTATCGCTATGAAACTGATCTAGAGATGCGTCATCGTTTTTTAACAGCTTTGGAAAAATATAAAAATTATAAAACTATTATCATTGTAACTCACGGAATGCTCATGCGCTAATTTGTACCAGACGAGAAGATTGATTTTTGCCAAGTGATTGAATGTGAGATAGAGATATAGAAGAGGTTTATTATCGCAAAGAAAAAGGCGATATTTGTGTGTCAAAATTGTGAATATAATTCCCCAAGTATTTAGGGCGCTGTCCAAACTGTGGGTCTTGGTCTTCTTTTGTTGAGGAGGTTGAGGTTGTAGAGGTCAAGAATGCGCGTGTGTCCTTGACGGGGGAGAAAAGACAGAAAGAAGAAATTTGCGACCGGCTTGCTGCTTGTATCTTCTCGTATCTTTGAGAAGCGTCGGGCTTCTTGTTTTACTAATCTAGATTTAAAAGATTTTTTAGAGGAAAACGGTGCTAAAAGCATAGAGTTTATAGGGGTAGATGGCAATGGCTGTGTTAAGACTTCCGTTTTGGCAGCTACCAAGGAGAATATCAGGTTTCTGAAGCAGTGGCAAGATTGCGGAATCAAGATTGGATAGTTTTATGGGGATCTTAATATGAAAATTATTTTTATCCGTCACGGGGAGCCAAATTACCGTGAGTTAGAGGAGCGTTCCTATACTGGATTCGGGATAGATTTGGCACCCTTGTCTGAGAAGGGATGGCAGCAAGCTCAGGAACTGAGCAAAAATTCTTTGCTACACTCAGCTGATCTACTAGTTTCTTCTGCAGTCACAAGAGCTTTAGAGACTGCTAGCTATGTGGCTTGTGCTACTGGACTTCCTTTGAGAGTGGAGCCATTATTGCATGAATGGCAAGTCTATGAAAGTGGCGTAGAGAATTTTTGGAAAAAGCTCGTACTCTGTTTCTAGGAAAATAATGGGATTCTTACCTCCCTAATAGTCCTGTTCAATATGAGACAGCTGTAGAGATGAAGTCTCGTTTTCTAGAATGCATGGCTAAGTATCAGGGAACATCAAACTGTGGTAGTTGTAGCCCATCGCATGCTCATGCGTCAATTTGTACCGAATGAAACCATTGATTTTTGCCAAGTGATTGAGTGTGAGATAGAGATTTAGAAAGAGGTTTATCATCGCAAAGAAAAAAGCGACATTTATATGTCAAAATTGTGGGTATAATTCCCCTAAATATCTGGGGACGTTGTCCAAACTGTGGGTCTTGGTCTTCTTTTGTAGAAGAGGTTGAGGTTGCCGAGGTCAAGAATGCGCGTGTGTCCTTGACAGGGTGAGAAAACCAAGCCCATGAAACTGGCTGAAGTGACTCCATCAATGTCAATCGAACCAAGACAGAGATGGAGGAGTTTAACCGAGTTCTTGGTGGAGGTGTGGTACCAGGAAGTCTTGTCCTGATCGGTGGGGATCCAGGGATTGGGAAATCAACTCTGCTCTTACAAGTCTCAACCCAGCTGTCTCAAGTAGGAACAGTTCTTTACGTTAGTGGGGAGGAGTCTTCTCAGCAAATCAAACTCCGTGCAGAGCGTTTAGGGTGATATTGATAGTGAGTTTTATCTCTATGCAGAGACCAATATGCAGAGCGTGAGGACAGAGGTGGAGCGCATCCAGCCAGACTTCCTCATTATCGACTCCATCCAGACCATCATGTCTCCTGAGATTTCTGGAGTTCAAGGATCTGTGTCTCAGGTGCGTGAGGTGACAGCTGAACTCATGCAGCTGGCCAAAACTAATAACATTGCTATCTTTATCGTAGGGCATGTGACCAAGGAAGGAACCTTGGCGGGACCTCGTATGTTGGAGCATATGGTGGATACAGTGCTTTACTTTGAAGGGGAACGCCACCATACCTTCCGTATCTTGAGGGCGGTCAAAAAAACCGTTTTGGTTCGACAAATGAAATTGGGATTTTTGAGATGCAGTCAGGTGGCTTTGGTTGAGGTGCTCAATCCTAGTCAAGTTTTCCTAGAAGAACGTTTGGATGGAGCGACTGGCTCATCAATCGTTGTGACCATGGAAGGAACCCGTCCTATTCTTGCGGAGGTTCAAGCCTTGGTAACACCGACTATGTTTGGTAATGCCAAGCGGACTACAACAGGCCTTGATTTCAATCGTGCTAGTCTGATTATGGCTGTTTTGGAGAAACGAGCAGGGCTTCTCTTGCAAAAATCAGGATGCCTATCTCAAATCAGCTGGTGGTGTCAAATTGGATGAGCCTGCTATTGACTTGGCTGTTGCAGTTGCCATTGCTTCGAGTTACAAGGATAAACCAACCAACCCTCAGGAATGTTTTGTGGGAGAGTTGGGCTTGACTGGAGAGATTCGGCGTGTGAATCGTATCGAGCAGCGCATCAATGAAGCAGCAAAACTTGGATTTACAAAAATCTATGTACCAAAGAATTCTTTAACTGGAATCAAACCACCTAAAGAAATTCAGGTGATCGGAGTGACCACTATTGGAGAAGTCTTGAAGAAAGTATTTTCCTAATAGTCTATAGTCAGTTTTTAGATTGCATAAACTACTTTTATAGCTAACATTTATTAAAAACAAGGAGGAATTTCTGATGAAATTTTCTATGGACAGTCATATGCAATTTCCTTTGGTAGAGTTGTCACTCAATCAAGGAGAAACCGTCTATATCCAGCGAGGTAGTATGGTCTACCACACCCTAACGTAAGCCCTCAATACTCAGCTCAATGCTAGCGGTTCTGGTTTGGGACGTTTTGTCAAAGCTGTGGGGCGTTCCATGGTTTCTGGCGAAAGTACCTTTATCACGTAAGCTGTTGCTGAGTCTGACAACGGCAACCTTGCTTTTAGCACCAGATACTCCTGGTCAAGTGATTGCTCTTGAGCTAGGGAGAAAAAGCAATATCGATTGAATGATGGGGCCTTTCTAGCTCTTGATGGTACAGCTTTCTATACAATGGAGCGCCAGTCTATTGGGAAAGCTCTGTTCGGAGGGCAAGGCGGTCTCTTTGTGATGACTACTCAAGGTCAGGGAACTCTTTTGGCCAATGCTTTTGGTTCGATTAAGAAAAATTGAGCTCCAAAACCAAGAAAGTGACAATTGACAATGCCCATGTGGTGGCTTGGAGTCAATCTTTGGACTATCATATCCACTTAGAAAATGGCTTTCTGGCAGTCTATTGGTACAGGCGAAGGAGTGGTGAATACTTTCCGAGGTACTGGTGAGGTCTATGTACAAAGTCTCAATCTTCAAAGCTTTGCAGGCTCTCTCAACAAGTATATCCAAAAAGAATCATAAACAATAAAAACTAGGATAGGGATCCCAAGCTAGATGCTGGAAGTCTCTGTCCCTAGTTTTTATATGGAAGTTGAAAACTGACAAGACAAAAGAAAAGATGGTAAGATAGAAGATAAATAATTTGGTTTTCAAATTATCTTAAAAAGTAGAAAGTGTGTTGTCATGTCGTATTTTGAACAGTTTATACAAGCCAATCAGGCTTATGTTGCCCTGCATGGGCAGTTAAAATCATGCCAATCAAACCAAAAACAAGAGTAGCCATTTAGTGACTTGTATGGACTCACGTCTGCACGTTGCACAAGCTTTAGGGGTTAGCTCTGGGGAGATGCTCATATTTTTGCGGAATGCGGGTGGTCGAGTGACGGAGGATATGATTCGCTCGCTTAGTGATTTCCCAGCAACAAATGGGAACAAGAGAGATTGTGGTTCTTCACCATACAGACTGTGGTGCTCAGACATTTCAAAAACGAAGAGTTTCAAGAACATTTAAAAACAGAATTAGGGGTTGATGTCTCGGGTCAAGATTTTCTTCCCTTTCAAGATGTTGAGGAGAGTGTTCGTGAGGATATGAAGTTACTGAGAATGCCCATTGATTCCAGATGATGTGGTTATTTCAGGGCTGTTTATGATGTGGATACAGGTAGTATGAGAGAGGTCTACTAACGTTTCCTTTTTGAGTTCCTATCTTCCCATGAGATAGAATGTCTAAGTTGTCACATTTCAGCTTGAATATAAGGAATATAAATGAGCACAAGGCAAGGGTATAAATGTCTACTATTGTCTTATTTTTATTGAAAAATCGAGAAAAAGCGCTACAATGGTAGTTGGAAAATGTTGTGAAAAACAAGTGATACATAAATACTGGAGGAAATCATGTCTTTTTTCTGATTTAAAGCTGTTTGCTCTTTCTTCAAATAGAGAATTGGCAGAGCGTGTGGCGCAAGAGATTGGGATAGAGTTGGGGAAATCGACTGTACGTCAATTTTCAGATGGAGAAATTCAGGTTAATATCGAAGAATCGATCCGTGAAAACACGTCTTTATCCTACAATCAACGAGCTCACCTGTAAATGACAACTGCTGAAATTTTGATTATGGTAGATGCTTTGAAAGCGTGCCAGTGCAGAATCTGTCAACGTTGTTATGCCTTACTATGGTTATGCACGTCAGGATAGAAAAGCGAGAGCGCGTGAGCCAATCACTTCAAAAACTCGTAGCAAATATGCTTGAAGTGGCTGGAGTGGATCGTTTGTTGACGATTGACTTGCACGCTGCGCAGATTCAGGGATCTCTTTGATATTCCTGTCGATCACTTGATGGGTGCTCCTTTGATTGCAGACTATTTTGAGCGTCGTGGCATGGTTGGTTCTGACTGCTGGTTGTCAGCCCAGACCATGGTGGGTGACTCGTGCTCGTAAATTAGCAGAGTTTTTGAAACCCGATTGCTATTATTGACAAACGCCGTAGCGTAGATAAGATGAATACCAGTGAAGTGATGAATATCATTGTAGGTAGAAGGTAAGACTGTATCTTGATTGACGATATGATCGATACAGCTGGGAGACTATTTGTCATGCGGCAGATGCACTTGCTGAAGCTGGTGCTGCTCGAAGCTTTACGCAAGCTTTCGTACGCACCCAGTTCTTTCAGGGCCTGCTATGGATCAAATATCCAAAAATCAGCTATTAAAATTGGTTGTTTTGGATACTATCTACCCACCAGAAGAGTGATTGATTGATAAGATTGAGCAAATCTCTATCGCCATCTCTGGCAGATGCTATCATCCGTATCCACGAAAAACGTCCTCTATCTCCATTATTTAGTATTGAGATCTAACGAATTCAGTTGATCAGATCAAAACTCCTAACAAAGTGATGGCCTTGTTGGAGTTTTTGGTCAGAAATCTGCAAACCCTTTTCAAAATATGCTAGTACTGATGGAAAAAGGAGAATTTAATGAGCTCAAGAATTTATCAATCCAAGTGATGGCGTGATCCGTCAGTATCTGCAACTAGTAAAAACTCTAGCAGTAGTAGGCTTGTCTCGATCGTGAAGAAACAACGAGCAATCGAGTGATCAAAGGAAATGAAGGTCAGGTATGAAAAATCATTCCAGTAAACCCTAAGGCTGCAGGTGGGGAAATCTTGGGAGAAAAGGCTATGCGAGTCTAGCTGAGATTCCTTTTCCCTGTAGATATCGTCAATGTCTACTCGTCGCAGTGAATTTCGCCTGATGTGGCACGTGATTTTTCTCAAGGCAGATGCCAAGATTTTCTGGGCGCAACTAGGACTTGAAAGTCTAGAAGCGGGAAGAAACTTGCGTGCTGGAGGTATGCATGATATCGTGTGATGAATCGTTGTATTAAGAGAGAACATACACGCTTAATTATTGAATAAAAAAGGTAGCTTGCGGGCTACCTTTGTGGCTCTTTGTCAACTGTAGTGGGTTGAATAAAAGCTAACATCTGGAGAGGACAATCGTTGTCCTCTCCATTTTTATATTCAGAGCGATGAAAAATTCGTTTCTTAAAGTTGTCAAAGTTCCTAAAACCAAAGGCATTTCGTTTGATGAGTTTAATGAGATTATTCGTTGCTTCCAATTTGGCGTTGGAATAGGGTAATTGAAGGGCGTTGACGATTTTCTCTTTATCCTTAAGAAATGTTTTAAAGACAGTCTGAAAAAGAGGATGAACCTGCTTTAGATTGTCCTCAATGAGTCCGAAAAATTTGTCAGACTCCTTATTCTGAAAGTGAAAAAGCAAGAGCTGATAGAGATTATAGTGGTGTTTCAAGTCTTCTGAATAGCTCAAAAGCTTGTCTAGAATCTCTTTATTCGTTAAGTGCATGCGAAAAGTAGGGCGATAAAATCGTTTATCGCTGAGTTTACGACTATCTTGTTGGATGAGTTTCCAGTAACGTTTGATGGCCTTGTATTCATGGGATTTTCGCTCAAATTGGTTCATGATTTGAACACGAATACGACTCATAGCACGGCTAAGATGTTGAACAATGTGAAAACGATCTAGAACGATTTTAGCACACGGAAAAAGCTGTTTAGCTAAGTCATAGTAAGGGCTAAACATATCCATAGTAATGATTTTCACCTGACAGCGAACGGCTCTATCGTAGCGAAGAAAGTGATTTCGGATGATAGCTTGTGTCCTGCCTTCAAGAACAGTGATGATATTGAGATTATCAAAATCTTGTGCAATGAAACTCATCTTTCCCTTAGTGAAGGCATACTCGTCCCAAGACATAATCTCAGGAAGACGAGAAAAATCATGCTTAAAACGGAAATCATTGAGCTTTCGGATAACAGTTGAAGTTGAAATGGACAGCTGATGGGCAATATCAGTCATAGACGTCTTTTCAATTAACTTTTGAGCAATTTTTTGATTGATAATACGAGGGATTTGATGATTCTTCTTGACGAGAGAGGTTTCGGCGACCATCATTTTCGAGCACTGATAGCACTTGAATCGACGCTTTTTCAGAAGAATTCTGGTAGGCATACCAGTCGTTTCGAGGTAAGGAATCTTAGAATGTTTTTGAAAGTCATATTTCTTCATTTGACTTCCGCAATCAGGGCAAGATGGGGCGTCGTAGTCCAGTTTAGCGATGATTTCTTTGTAGGTATTCATATTGATGATGTCTAGAATCTGGATATTAGGGTCTTTGATATCGAGCAGTTTTGTGATAAAATGTAATTGTTCCATATGATTCTTTCTAATGAGTTGTTTGATCGCTTTTCATTATAGGTCATATGGGACTTTTTTTCTACACAAAAATAGGCTCCATAATATCCATAGGGATTTACCCACCACAAATATTATAGAGCCCTTTGTCTTAGAAAATACCGATGAGTGTTTGCTACCCAGGCTAGTCAGGATGATGGCAATCCAGCAGAAGGCACCAAGAAGAATGGATTTACTGCTGGACTTAATACAGCAATGAGATTGGTTTTGAGACCGATAGCGCTCATGGCCATGATGATAGAGGAATTTAGATAGTTGTTTTGAGAGGTGCAAAGAAGCTACTGCTGACACCGAAGGAAGTAAGGATGGTGGTTAGCAGGGAAGCTAGGATGAAGAGAGAATGAAAAACAGGGAAGATAAGTTTTACCCTTGGTTGTTGGCCTCGTTGATGACTTTGCCAGTAAGAGAGGAAGAGAGTGATAGGGATACTAGCTAGGGTACGGGTCAATTTGACGATAGTAGTAGACTCAAGAGTGTTTGTGTGTAAAGACTATCCCAGGCGCTGGCAGTGGCTGTTACAGAGGAAGTATCATTGACCGCAGTACCTGCAAAGAGGAGAAGCCCTCATTTGACAGGTGAGCCAGGTTCTAGGGTTGGAAAAACAAGCGCTGCAAGACATTGAAGAAAAAGATAACAGAGATGGACATGCACTTTTTCCTGGCATGGATGATGAGCTGTCGCTGCAATGGCAGAACCTCCACAGATAGAGGAACCAACACCGATCAAGGTAGCTAGTTTTGTATCTAAACCAAAAAGCGTTGGAAAGATAATGTCAATCAGCTATAGGAAATGGTAGAGGAATGACAGGAAGGGAAGCATTTCCTACTGCAAAAACTTTGAGATATTGAGTCCAACCCAAGCAAGATAACAGCATACTGAAGCAATTTCTGGAGCCAAAGTCAAACCAGCATCTAGTTGTTTATAGGAAGTGAGAAAAGCAGGAGAATCGCCAATAGAGTGGCAAAAACAGGAGCTCCTACAACAAGCAGAAAGCTCCAAAACCCAAGAGATGATAGAAATGATCGACAGGCTAACAGTCCTGCCCAATTTTTTGATAGAAATGACATAAAACCCGAAAATAAATCACGTTTATTATAATCTTACCGAAAAGTAAATAGAAAGCCTTTGGAAGGCTAATTTGGATGTAATTTTCTTTGCGGTCAGAGAGCTTTTTGTAGTATAATAGACATATGTTCTTTAAGCAAGGAGGGTATCTATGGACTTAACCAAACGCTTTAATAAACAATTAGATAAGATACAAGTTTCCTTGATTCGTCAGTTTGACCAAGCTATCTCTGAGATTCCTGGAATCCTGCGTTTGACCCTTGGGAGAACCAGATTTTACAACGCCAGATCATGTCAAGGAGGGTCGCAAAACGAGCCATTGACCAGAACCAGTCCTACTATACAGGTATGAGCGGTTTGTTGACCTTACGCCAAGCAGCTAGTGATTTTGTAAAAGAAAAAGTACCAGTTGGACTACAATCCTGAAAATGAAATCTTAGTCACAATTGGTGCGACAGAAGCTTTATCAGCTACTTTGACAGCTATTTTTAGAAGAGGGAGACAAGGTTCTCTTTGCCAGCTCCTGCCTATCCTGGCTATGAGCCAATTGTTAATCTAGTTGGTGCAGAGATTGTCGAGATTGATACAACTGAAAATGGTTTTGTATTTGACTCCTGAAATGCTGAGAAAGGCTATTATCGAGCAGGGGTGACAAGCTCAAGGCAGTTATTCTCAACTATCCAGCCAATCCCTACAGGAATCACCTATAGTCGCGAACAGTTGAAGACTGGCTGACGTTTTACGTAAGTATGAGATTTTTCGTTGTTTGTGATGAGGTCTACTCAGAATTGACTTATACAGGGGAAAATCATGTATCGCTGGGTACTATGCTGAGAGATCAGGCCATTATCATCAATGGTCTATCTAAATCCCATGCTATGACAGGTTGGCGTTTAGGATTTTATCTTTGCTACCAGCAAACTTTACAGCTCAGCTTATCAAAGAGTCACCAGTACTTGGTCACGGCCGCCAATACCATGGCTCAACATGCAGCGGTAGAAGCCTTTGACAGCTGGTAAGAATGATGCGAACCGATGAAGCAGGAATATATCCAACGACGGGACTACATTATCGAGAAGATGACTGCACTTGGTTTTGAGATTATCAAACCAGATGGTGCTTTTTATATCTTTGCCAAGATTCCAGCAGGCTATAATCAAGATTCCTTTGCTTTTTCTGAAAGATTTTTGCCCATAAGAAGGCTGTTGCCTTCATCCCTGGTGCTGCCTTTTGGTCAGTATGGAGAAGGCTATGTTCGCCTCATCTTATGCAGCTAGTATGGAAACCATCAGGAAGCTATGAAACGACTTGAGGAGTACATGAGAGAAGCATGATTCAATCTGATTACAAGTCAGGGTCTAGTACTTTACAACCGAAACTTTTCGAGGAGGATGATAAGCTTGTCAAAAATCTTTTACAGAGCAGGCAGGCAAGCGCATGTTTTTTTGTGAAACACGCTGGTCAATCAAAAACTGGCTCCTGTTATTCAGCCCTTGGTGCTAGCTCGTTTTCTCTTGCGCATCAATGATGATGGACTCAGTTACATCGAGGATTATCATGAGGTGATGACCTTCCCAAGGATCAATAGTGATCTCTTTACCATGGCTTATGCGACCTATGTGGCAGCCTTGGCTGATGCGAGTTTGCAGGATAATCAGCAGGACGCCCCTTTATTTGCTTTTTTGCAGAAGACATTAGAGCTGATGGAAGAGGGCTTAGATTATCAGATTTTGACTAATATTTTTGAAATTCAGATTTTTGACACGGTTTGGGATTGGTCTTAATTTTAATGAGTGTACTTTTTGTCATCGAGTAGGTCAGGCCTTTGACTTTTTCTTTCAAATATGGAGCCTGTCTTTGCCCAGAGCATTATCATGAGGATGAGAAACGATGTCATCTAAATCCCAATATTCCTTATCTGCTCAATCAATTTCAAGCCATTGATTTTGATACTCTGGAGACTATTTCGCTCAAGTCAGAAATTAAGCAAGACTTGCGCAAGTTTATGGACCAGATTTACGAAGAGTACGTCGGGATTCACCTAAAATCAAAGAAATTTATTGATTCCCTAGCCGATTGGGGACAACTACTGAAAAGAGGAAGACAAATGAAAAATCGCAGTAGATGCAATGGGTGGCGATTATGCACCTCAAGCTATTGTAGAGGGAGTCAATCAAGCTCCCTTGCTGACTTTTCAGATATTGAGATTCAACTTTACGGAGATGAAAGTAAAATTAAGCAATATCTAACAGCTACAGAGCGCGTTAGTATTATCCATACGGATGAAAAAATTGACTCAGACGATGAGCCAACAAGAGCCATCCGTAAGAAGAAAAATCGCCAGTATGGTCTTGGCGGCCAAGGCTGTCAAAGATGGTGAGGCTGATGCCGTGCTCTCTGCAGGAAATACAGGTGCTTTGCTTTGCGGCAGGATTTTTCATCGTAGGTCGCATCAAGAACATCGATCGACCTGGGCTTATGTCAACCTTGCCAACTATTGATGGGAAAGGTTTTGATATGCTAGATCTCGGTGCCAATGCAGAAAACACAGCCCATCACCTTCATCAATATGCCATCCTAGGTTCTTTCTACGCTAAAAATGTTCGTGGAATTGCAAAACCACGAGTTGGTTTGCTTAATAACGGGACCGAGAGCAGCAAGGGAGATCCACTCCGCAAGGAAACTTATGACTTGCTAGTAGCTGATGAGAGTTTGAACTTTATCGGTAATGTGGAAGCGCGTGATTTGATGGATGGCGTTGCTGATGTAGTCGTAACAGATGGTTTCACGGGAAACGCTGTGCTCAAATCCATTGAAGGTACAGCCATGGGAATCATGGGCTTACTAAAAAATACCATTACAGGTGGCGGTTTGCGAGCTAAATTAGGTGCTCTTCTTCTTAAGGATAGTCTTAGAGGTTTGAAAAAGCAGCTCAACTATTCTGACGTTGGAGGTGCAGTCTTGTTTGGTGTCAAGGCGCCAGTTGTCAAGACTCATGGCTCAAGTGATGCCAAGGCTGTGTACAGTACGATTCGTCAGATTCGTACCATGCTAGAAACAGACGTAGTTGCTCAAACTGCGCGTGAATTTTCAGGAGAATAATATATATGACAGAAAAAGAAATTTTTGACCGTGTCGTGACCATTATCCAAGAACGTCAAGGGGAAGACTTCGTAGTCACAGAGGCTTTGAGCTTGAAGGATGATCTGGATGCTGATTCGGTAGATTTGATGGAATTCGTACTAACCATTGAGGATGAATTTGGAATCGAAATCGAGTGATGAAGAAATCGACAATCCTCAAAGTGTCGCAGATGTATTAAAAGTCATTAAAGATAAAATCTAACATATAGCAACATGCAAGTCATGTTGTGTTTTCTCGAAAAAGATAAGATTTTGAAATTTTATAGTTGAGTTTATGAATAAAGAGATAAGAACAAAAAGGAGGATTGCTGATGTATGTGACAGGTCTTTATCCGTGGTTGATCAAGTGGTTTTTAAAAATAAATTTGATTTAATTGTTTATTTTTAAAATGATTTCTCGAATAGACAAGTGAGAAGAAGAGGAAGGAGATTGCTTCATGTTTATACCAAGCTTGTATCCATGGTTAATTAAGTGGTTTTTGAAATAAATAAATTTATTTTTAAATTATTTTTCGAATAGATAAGTAAGAAGAAAAGGAAGGAGATTAGAAATGATTATTTCAGTTATTTATCCAATTTGGCTTTTAAAATGGTTTAAAGGTTAGAAATCACAAACAAAAACTATAAAAATGAAAGGAGAAAAACAAATGACAAACTTTTGACAAAATGGAACAGAACTTTGTAGCTCTTACGGAAGAAGAGTTGATGGAAGTGGATGGGGGTCGGTTACCGCTGTAGTTGTAGGAGGTGTCTTACTAATTGGTGGTATTGCTTGGGGCTATTTTATCTAATAATAAGGAGAAAAAAATGAATTTAAATAAAATGGACAGAATTGACAGAAGAAGAATTGATGAATACAGAAGGTGGATCAATTACCACTAGCCACAGTTGGTGCAGGATTGGCAATTTTCCTTGGTGGTCGATTAATTGGTCGAGATTTAAAAACGTAAATTTGGATAAAAAGTGAACTTGTATGAAAAATCTAAAAATGTAATGGGAGCCTTTTTAATTATTTTTGGAGTGCTTTTGCATATTAGGAGATTTAAATGTAATCACCTTTAATGTTGAAAAATATTTCCAAACAGAGTTATTTTGTTCCGATGCTTATTTTGATGATGAGTTATTTAGATTCAGGTAAAGACAAGGTTTAAAGAGAACTATTATTAGTATGTGGCAAATGCTATTGAATAATCATCTTTTAGTTGTTATCAATGAAATAAGAACTAAAAAGAATGGAGAAATAAATGAATATCTCAGAAGAATTTGCGGCTATAATTATATCAGTATCAGGAATAGTAGGACTTTTTGTTTGGAGTAGCTATTGGATTAGCTAGTATTATTTAAAAAGGAGTAGATGAAAGATGAAGAAACTGGATGAAAAATTTGAAATCATGACAGAGGCAGATTTGTCTGTTACTGAAGGGGGCATCGTTGTTACTACTTCTACAGCAGTGGCTTGGGGTGTTTTAGGAGTCGTTACCTATATGTATGGGCGTTATCTGGGAAGTAGACGTTAATTTAAAAATTTGTGGCAAATCGTAAAAAGGAAATCAATTATGAATCGCAACACTGATCTCAATACATTGTTACCTAAACTAGCCACTATAGTTCCTTTAGTAGCAATAGGTCTCAATCTCGTGCTTCATGTAATTCGTACAGGTTCGTTATTATCCTTTGATTGGAAATGGTATTTAGTTGGATTGATTGCCTCAGGCTATTTTGGGATTTTTTGCAAAGATTTGTCAAGAAATAATCCAAAACTATAAATGATGAATCTGAATGAAAAGGATTTTGTGTATGTAAATGGCGGAATTTTTCCGCCTTTCTTATCAGGTAAACAGGAGTCTGCTATGAAAAATTCTTATTGGGATTTGCTGAAGGTTATTTTATCGTGTCAGTCATTATCTATATCGCAACGTATTTGATTTTGAAAAAACCGATCAATACCTTGTTTTATCCAGAAAACTATCCAATTCTGCTTGGTCTGTTTTATGTAGGATACAAGTATCAAACAAAAAGGAAAGTAAGATTGGAAATTGATGGACCATCAAATTGGGGTTTGAGATGAAAGTCGTTCAAGTGTTACAAAAAGCTTTGGCTAGAGTTTACTGTATGCTGCAGTTCGATGGTTTATATCATTGTTAGAATAGTCGCTGATGTAAACAAAATAAATCTACCTACATGGTTTGAAAATTTTGACATACCTACAATTTCACTATTCTTGATGGCATTTATTTTACTTTATAGAAGTGAAGAAAAATGATGATAAAGGTTGATAAAATGAATTTGAACTTTTGTGGCTCCAGTATTAGGGCAATCTTGGGGAATGTCGAGGGTGTTAAGCTGATGAACTGTAGTCTGATTTTAGTTAGAAAGATATTCGTATGTTTAAAAAGAAGTGATATTATTAGGGTGCTTCTACTAGTACGTATTGTACTTTCTATCATGCAAGTTTTTAATGGACTATAAACTATTGCTAGGAAAGTATAGCATAAATTTTATGGAGCTTTTCAGATTTATTCTCTTATCCCCTACTTTTTTTAATCATTTACATAGCGGTAAAATATCATGCTATCCAGAAAATAAGAGGTAAAGAAGATAATCAGGATGGGAAATGAATAAGACTCTTAAAATTTTTCTAACATTCCTTTTCTTATTTCTGATGAGTATGTTTATTCCCAAGATACTAACAACTCTAGGATTTCAGCTGACAATGAGTGAAAAGAGTTATCTTGTACCATCCCTTGTTTTCATTTATAGTTTTTGTATATGATTGACAAAATGATTAGCTAAGAAAAAGAAATCTTTTATAAATATATATGTTTTAGGTAGGACGTTTATCCTGCCTATTTTCTTTGTCCAAAAAGTCGCTGTTCAGGTACAGATATTGTAGAAATAATGTTCTATTTGCTTTTTATTTGGATAAAATAATCTTACAAAGTTTTCTTTGGAGATTGTTAGGAAAAGGAGTAGGGATGTGAAATTTAGTAAAACGGCATTATCGTCCTCAGGTGGATCAGATGGACTGCGGTGTAGCTTCATTAGCCATGGTCTTTGGTTATTATGGTAGTTATTATTCTTTGGCTCATTTGCGAGAATTGGCTAAGACGACCATGGATGGGACTACGGCTTTAGGCTTAGTCAAGGTTGCTGAGGAGATTGGTTTTGAGACGCGAGCAATAAAGGCGGACATGACCTTGTTTGATTTGCCGGATGTAACTTTTTCCTTTTGTGGCTCATGTGCTTAAGGAAGGGAAATTGCTCCATTATTATGTGGTGACTGGGCAGGACAAGAACAACATTCATATGCTGATCCAGATCCTGGTGTTAAGCTGACCAAGATTTCTCGTGAGCGCTTTGCTAAGGAGTGGACAGGAATCACTATTTTTATAGCACCATCTCCGAGCTTATAAGCCTCATAAGGAACAAAAAGAATGAGCTCTCTCCTTTATCCCTATATTAGTGAAACAGCGAGGTTTGATTGTTAATATCGTTTTGGCGACCCTCTTGGTGACCTTGATTAACATTGTGGGTTCTTATCATCTTCCAGTCAATCATTGACACTATGTATCAGATCAGATGCGTTCAAACTCATTATCAATAGGCTACTAATGCTTTGCGTTCTTCAGCAACCCGATTCTCCTATGCTCTTGGTGGAGTGACCTCGATTGT
>BNJV01001966.1_pt1 | contig 16649 bp, 27 predicted proteins | sample 8540591 | NCBI WGS metagenome assembly BNJV01 (sample SAMD00202457, study PRJDB9452) | human saliva metagenome | host: Homo sapiens
GTTACGTATTGCTAAGATGAAGAAAGTGACCCGTTCAGGAGCAGAGACCCGCCACCTCATCGAGATAGTGCCGATCATGGTCAGGAAGATGCCGATGAACAGGGGTGGCGACCTCGGCGATCGGCCCCCACTCGAACTGGTTTGTCCTCGAAACGCGCTCGTTTGTCGCCCAAGATGTGGGACGCCCCGGCGGCCGCAGAGCATGATGATCTCGCGCAGCGCACCCAGTCCACGGCGGTGGCGTGCCCGGCCTCAATGGCCTCGGCATCCACGGACGGCGCGAAGGCGACTGCCAGGATGATGACGAGGAACCATACGAAGTTGGTGGCTCCGCGCAGTCCCAGCGGCTCGATCTCCGCGCGATCCAGGCGGACGGAGGCGGCGGGCTCCTGCGCGTGGTAGTAGGTGTCCAGGGAGAAGTAGGCGGCCAGCAGCATCGCGTTGACGAACAGCCACTCCGGGAGAAGATGGAGAGTCCAGGTGAAGGGCACTCCGCGGAGGAATCCGAGGAAGAGCGGCGGATCGCCCAGGGGCGTGAGCAGACCGCCGCAGTTGGCCACGATGAAAATGGCGAACAGCACCGTGTGGACCCGATACCGACGCTCGGCGTTGGTGTTGAGCAACAGGCGGATCAGAAGCATGGCCGCGCCAGTCGTACCCACGAAGCTCGCGAGAACGGCTCCGATGGCCAGGAAGACAGTGTTATTGCGCGGGTGGCCTCAATATCGCCTTTTGAGGAAGATGCCGCCCGAAACGATGAAGAGCGCCAGAAGCAGAGCGATGAACTGCCCGTACTCGACGACGGCGGCGAATACGATTTCCATCCCCGGCAACCCCACATCCATACGGCCACGGGCAGCCCCAGGACCAGAGCAACAGCGAGTTGACTGGAGCGCCGCTCCCACCAGTGCGTTGTGGCGGGCACGAGTGGAAGCACCGCAATGCCGGCAAGCATGGCGGCGAAGGGCAGGACGGACCACCACTGCAACTGCACGATGAACTCTCGGATCGGGGCGGCGGAGAACCGCCGTGCCCGCCCACTTTACGACGACCCGCGCGTTTGCCCGAACCGTCCGTGAAAAGTGCTGGGTCTCCTTAGTCCCCTGTTTGACCCCCTTGGTCTTCTCCCCTTCCCGGACTCATGACTCCCTCTCAGCGTCCGCAGTCGCGGCAGAGGGTTGGGCATGGGCGTCGGGTTGAGAACCCACCTCACAGGGCCGCGTGCAGAGCGGTTGTCCAGCACGATCGGATGCGTCAGGGGCTCTACTTGGGGACGATGCTGACCAGCCTCGGCGCCTTGACGATCACCTTGCGCACACCGCGCCCGTCCAGGTTCGCACAACGCCGGGAGCCGCCGGGCGAGCTTCTCCAGCTCGGCCGGATCGATAGCGGGATCCACTTCGAGGGGCGATCACGAACTTTCCCCTTGACCTGAACCACGCAGGTCACGGCCTCCGCAGCGAGCAGCGACTCATCGCTCACCCGCGGGAAATCCTCGTGGGCGAGCGAATTCTCGTGGCCTAGTCGCCTCCAGATCTCCTCGCTGATGTGCGGGGCGACCGGAGACGCCACTGAGGACGAAGCGCTTCAATGGCCTCACGCGGCACTTCCGTCAGGCTCGTCAGGTGATTGTTCAGCACGATGAGCTTGGCGATGGCCGTGTTCGAGGCGCATGCCCTCATAGTCGTCGCGCACGCCCACGATCGTGCGCGCCACCAGACGGCGGGTGGCCTCGTCGGCGGGCGCGTCGACCACGGTGACCTCGCCGGTGGCCTCATCAATGACATTGCGCCACAGGCGCTGCAGGAAGCGCTGAGCCCCGGCCACGGCACGGGTGTCCCAGGGACGGTCCTGGTCGAGCGGCCCCATGCTCATCTCGTAGACGCGGAAGGTGTCGGCGCCGTAGGCGGAGTACATGTCGTCGGGCGTGACGATGTTCTTCAGGGACTTGCCCATCTTCCCGTACTCGCGCCAGACGCTCTGCCCGTTCCAGGTGAAGGTCGGCTCGCCGTCGGCGTCGTCGGGCCCCTCCACGACCTCATCGGCGGGAACGTACTGGCCGCGCTCGTCCTTGTAGGCGTAGGCCTGAATGTAGCCCTGGTTGAACAGGCGGTGATAGGGCTCCGAGGAGGACACCACGCCGAGGTCGAACAGGACCTTGTGCCAGAAGCGCGAGTAGAGCAGGTGCAGGACCGCGTGCTCCACACCGCCCACGTACAGGTCGGTGCCGCCGGAGGTGTTGCCGTCCTCGGGTCGCGGCCCCATCCAATAGGCCTCGTTGGCGGGATCGACCAGCGAGTCCTCATCGGTGGGGTCGATGTAGCGCATCTCGTACCAGCACGAGCCCGCCCAGTTGGGCATCGTATTGGTCTCACGGCGGTACTTCTTGAGGCCGTCGCCCAGGTCGAGCTCGACCTCCGCCCACTGCTCGGCCTTGCCCAGAGGAGGCTCGGGATTGGAGGCGGCGTCGTCGGGGTCGTAGGAGCGCGGGGAGTAGTCGGTGACCTCCGGAAGCTCGACCGGCAGCATGGACTCCGGCAGGGCGTGGACGCCGCCCTCGGAGTCCCACACGACGGGGAAGGGCTCGCCCCAGTAGCGCTGGCGGCTGAAGAGCCAATCGCGCAGACGGTGAGTGACGGCGCCCCGCCCGGCGCCCTGCGGACTCCAACCAGGCGATCATGGCGGCCTTGGCATCATCCTTGGACTTGCCATCCAGGCTGATCTCGTCATTGGCGGAGTTCACGGCATTGCCGTCGCCCGTATAGGCGCCTCCGCTCAGGTCCACGCCGTACGGATCATCAACCGGACCGATCGTCTGGACGATGTCGAGGTCGTAGGTGGTGGCGAAGGCCCAGTCGCGGTCATCGTGAGCGGGTACGGCCATGATGGCGCCGGTACCGTAGCCCATGAGGACGTAGTCGGCCACGAAGATCGGCACTCGCTTCCCGATTGACCGGGTTGATGCCGAATGCTCCGTGAACACACCGGTCTTGGTGCGATCCTCGGCGGTGCGCTCGGCCTCGGTGGCCGCGGCGGCCCGGGCGCGGTAGGCGGCCACGGCCTGCGCGGGCGTGGCAGCGCCACCCGTCCAGGCCTCGCGGGTGCCCTCGGGCCAGGAGGCCGGCACTGTCAGGGGCGGCGGCATCGACGTCCAGTTTCCCTGGCCGAGCACTCCGCCCAGCAGCGGGTGCTCGGGGCCACCACCATGAAGGTCGCGCCGAAGAGCGTGTCGGGCCGCGTGGTGTAGACGCTCAGATCGGCAACGGCCGAGCCGACCTCTCGAGCGCCCTCGACGGCGAACCCCACCTCGGCGCCCTCGGAGCGGCCGATCCAGTTGCGCTACAGTGAGCTTTGACCTTCTCGGGCCAGTCGACCGTGTCCAGGTCTTCGGCGAGACGGTCGGCGTAGGCAGTGATGCGCATCATCCATTGGCGCAGATTGCGCTTGAAGACCGGGAAGTTGCCGCGCTCGGAACGGCCCTCGGCCGTGACCTCCTCATTGGCCAGAACGGTGCCCAGACCCGGGCACCAGTTCACCGGGGCGGACGAGACGCAGGCCAGGCGGTGGGAGTCGACGATCCGGCCCGCTCGGAGGCGCTGAGGGTTTCCCACGGACGGCCGTCCGGAGTCGGGACCTCCGCGCTCCAGTTTGGCGACCAGCTCGCTCACGGGCCGGGCGGCTCCCGCTCCCCGTCCATCACGGCGGGCGGCATCGGGATCGAACCAGGAGTTGAAGATCTTGAGGAAGATCCACTGAGTCCACCGCACGTAATCGGTATCGATGGTCTGGATGGAGCGACGCGGGTCGTGGACAGGCCCAGGCGCCGCAGCTGACGGCGATGGTGGCGATATGTGGCCTCGGTCGAGATCCGCGGGTGCTGGCCGGTGGCGACGGCGTACTGCTCGGCGGGCAGGCCGAAGGCGTCGTAGCCCATGGTGTACAGGACGTTCCTGCCGGTCATGCGGGTGAAACGGGCAACGACGTCGGTGGCGATATAGCCCAGCGGATGCCCCACATGCAGTCCCTTGCCCGAGGGGTAGGGGAACATGTCCAGCAGGAAGAACTTCTTCTTGTCAGCATCCGGCCCTGCGAGCGCGCCCACGGGATTGTCGGGTAGAAGGTGCCCTCGCCTCCCAGCGATCCTGCCAAGAGGTCTCGATGGTCTCGGCCAGGGCGGCCGTGTATCGGAACGGCGTCGCTGACTCGCCCTGGGGGGTCTGATTCTCCGTCATTGAAGGAGCGCTCTCTTCTGTCGTGTGTGAGATGCCGGTGGGCGCACGCCCCTGCCCTGGAGAAGGAGGGGAGGCGCCTGCGGGACACCAGCCTATCGCTGGTTCGCGCACCTTTTCGGCGCCGTCCGGGTGACGGGTGCGAGGTGCAGATCACGGCGAGGGCTCCGACCGACCGCGCACGAGCCTGTTGATGGCGACCCCGAACGCCGGTGGGACAGACAGGTCGGCTGACCGGCTATGACCGGCACAGCGTGGGGCAGAGCTCAGGCCAGAGCGGGTGAGTCCATCCGGACCGGCACGAAATCTCCCCAGCCGTCCTCTCGCAGCCCGTCTCGCAAGCGGGTCATCGTCTCATCGAGTTCGTCGCCGCCGGCCGCGCGCGCCGATGACGGCGCGATATCAGCGGCCTTATGCAGCGGAAGCACGTGGATGTGCAGATGGGGCGTCCAGTCCGAGAACCACGATGCCCGGCCGCACGGCACCGAAAACCCGTACCTGGGTAGCCGCAATGCGCTTGGCCACCACGGACAGGTGAGCAATGGTGGGCTCTGTTGGCGTCGATGTACGACTCGTGCGCAATACGCGGCACGACCAGGACATGGCCGAGCCTGCGGCTCGATGGTGGCGAAGGCGACGCACACGTCGTCGGCCCAGACGAAGCGCCCGGGGATATCGCCGTCGATGATCTTGGTGAAGAGCGAGGTCTCAGCGGTCTCGTTGGTCTCGGGGCCTGTCATGGCCCCAGCCCTAGGCCAGCACCCACAAGTGGCCCACCGGTACGACCGCATCGGCACGCGCTGCTGGACGGGATCCCCGGCCGCACGGACGGCGCACACCAGCGTCGCCTCACGCCGCTTCTCCCCGGTACGACAGCCGACATGGTGCCACGATCGGTCACAGTCACCGGGGTGTCCAGGCCGATACCGGCCAGCGCGAGGTGACGCAGAGTCCTGGGGCAGTCTTTGATACGCCCCACAACGGCGGTCTGTCCCACACGCAGGTTGTCGATGCTGCGCAGCTCGGGCTGGACGACGACGCCCGTCGGCAGCGGGATCGGGTCGCCGTGAGGATCCGCACAGGATGTTCGAGAGCCTCGTCGAGCGCCTCGAGGAGCCTGTCCGACACGGCGTGTTCGAGGATCTCGGCCTCGGCATGGACTTCGTCCCAACTCCAGTCCCAGGCGCTCAACCAGATACGTCTCCAGGAGGCGGTGACGGCGCACTCATGCCGGTGGCCAGGCGCTGGCCATCGACCGACAGCGTGACGGCCTTGTAGGGGCTCGTGCTCGAGCAGGCCCGCCTCGACCAGACGCCCGACGTTCTCCGATGCCGTGGAGGGAGCCACCTTCATACGACGGGCCAGGCCGGTGATCGAAGCAGCCCGAACTGCCCCATTCGGAGGCGGCCCACACCGCCTTGAGATAGTCCTGAGTCACAGTGGAGGCCTCAGCCGAAAGGTCCGCCTCATCAACCGGGGTCACCGCAGCATCGCCACCCAGCCGTCCCAGAAGGCGACGAGGACCGTGATGATGACGGCCATGTACATGGCACCGGCGATCAGCCAGCGCGCTCGTACAGGCGCCCGGCCGCAGCCCGCGACAGCCCGAGGTGTCCGCGGCGCGCAGCCTCACCCAGGTGGCGGCGCCGATAGGAATCGTCACGGCCCACACCAGCATGCAGAAGGGGCACAACTTGCCGAACACAGTGATCGAGACGATCAGGAACCACACGACGAAGGCAATGCCGCCGACGGTCCCGGCCGTCATCGCCCACCACACCAGCGGGGCAGCCGCTCGCCGGAGGCAGAAGCAGGACGCCCGCGAACAGCAGCACCGCGAAGGCCATCGCACCGACGAAGGAGTTGGGCACGCCGAGCAGATTGCCCCTGCCATACGTTCAGGGAGTCGCCGCATGACACCAATGGGCTGATGTCGCAGGACAGATTCGCCAGGGGCTCCTGATGAGTTTCAGTTCGCTGACCATGAGCTCCCAGGAGGCGGCGATGCCGATGAGCGAGCCGATAATGAGCAGCCAGGCGTAGCGACTCGACGCGCCGGTGGCTGTCAGCCAGCGGGATTCACCGCCCTGCCTCGAAGGCTCGACGGCGGGGGTCATCGGACTCCCCGGATTCGCTGGCGAGATAGGCCTGAAGCTCGTCCTCGCTCATGCGGCGTCGATCTCCGCCTCAGTGGGCACATGCGCCATCGTTGTCTCCCCATGGTCCGGTTTCGTCTCAGCAGGTGCGGTGAAATGCGATGGTCCCGCGGTGGTTTCACAGCACTATCGTCGTCATAGCGGCTCATCCGGCTTCGGGCACCGGTTCCCATGCGCCCACGGTGACCGAGGCGTCGGGGGTGAAGGGTCACTGTGCGCCAGGCCAGCAGATCGCCATCGGAGTCGAAGGACAACACGTGCATGTAGGCGTCCTGGGTGACCCGCCCCAACGAGGTCCCACCCTGCCCGCCCCGGAGATGAGCTGGGCGACGTCGAGATTCCCTCCTCGAGTCGTGCTCATCCCCGCCCTCGTGGACGTGCCCGGCTGCGAGCAGAGGGAGCACAGCCATCGTCGACGAGCGGGCCGAAGGTGTCCGGCCGATGGATGAGGACGACATCCGCTTCATTCCCCTTGCGCGCGGCGTCACAGGAGGCGCCGGCCAGGCGTATCCTGATGTCCGTGGCGTTCTCTCGCCGCGCTGGAACGTTCTTCCGGCGGGACTGCGCTCCGGGTCGACGTCCCCGAGAACCCGCAGACCACCGACATTCTCAACAGTGCCATCCGTCACCGTCCAGCCGATCGTGCGCAGACGCTCGGCCGTGGAGCCCGAGTCGTGGTTGCCTATCGTGGCCACACGAGCGACGCCGTCGGGCACGGCGTCGTCCAGCGCGTCGACGCAGATCTGCTCCGGATCAGAGCCGGTCATGGTCAGATCACCGTCATCCATATGAACCGTGGCGCCGGCCAATTCGTCGAGCAGCCCGGAGAAGGCGATGACGTCGAGGTTGCAGTGCAGATCGGTTGTCATCACCGCCGTGATGGAGCCTTGTCGGCCGCCGAAGCGGGCCGTGGGCGCATTCGAGGAGGAGTCGGTGGCCGTGGAGGACGCCTCGGCGGAAGGGACCGCACTCCCCGATGCGGCGGAGGCGGAGGCGGCGTCCTGAGCGTCCCTGAGCGACCCGATCGGTGTCGACCGCGCCCGTCGGCGGCCGTCACATCCGTCGTTCCCATCAATGAGCCCGAGAAGCCTCCCAGGCGGCCCGGAGGTTGGCCTGGGCGGCGGTGTAGAAGGCGGTGTTGTCGTCCAGGAAGGCGGAGACGCGGCCGCCGTAGGCCTGCACGACATCGCCGATGCGCCCGGAGACGCGTGCTCGTTCCAACGGGGTGCCTGCCAGGACTTCCAAGCGGTTGCCGGTGACCGGCTCCGAGCGCAGGGACGGCACAAGCAGTGCGACAACGGTGACGGCAGCGGTGGCGGTGAGCAGGCTCGAGGCCGCAGGCCTGCTGAGCCCCTGCGCGCACGGCGTCCCGCAATCGCCCTCTGGTGGCCAGGACGGCCGGCGGCCACCAGGCAGAGCATGATCGACTCCAGCAATCCGGCGCGCCTCAGGGCGTCATCGACAAGGGCTCGCAGACCACGCTCGATGGTGAGCTCGGGATGGGTGACCAGGGACAGGTATGCGGCGCCGTCAGAGCTCAGAGCCTCACCGAGCGCGGACTCCGAGACGGCAGCGGGATCGGCCTCTCCCGGGACCTCCTCCAATTCCACCCGCACGCCCAGTATCCCGGCGGGCGAGTCGAGAGAGACCTGTCCCAACGGCCCCATGTCAAGGCTGAGAGTGGAGTCGAGGGTCGTCGACCACTGCGCCTCGTGAGGGCCGACGGGACTGGAAGCCGTGGCTGTGGCCGCGCCGACGCCCAGCGAGACCAGGGACACGGCGGTGAGCAGGACAAGGGTGCGTGTGATCTTGCGGAAGCGGACGGTGCGGGCCGTCCACCACCGAGAACAGGATTCACAACCGCGACGCAGCACTCGCGCGAAGCGCGCCAAGCGCACTGGATGCGCTGGTCGCCGTCCGCCTATCCCGGCCCGTATGCGTCTCCGTCTCTGATCCTCCTTCACGGCTCGGGCCCTAACGATCCCTGGCGATGCGCGCCGCCAGCGCGGTGACGTAGTCGGCGGTGTCCTCCCAGCCAGTGACGGCGCGGCAGGGCACGCCCAGAGCTTTGACGGGATAGTCATTGCCGCCGGTGTCGAGTCGATCGCCCACGAAGAGCATGGCATCGAAGGGGATGCTGGTCTGCTCGGCCAGCCGGACCATGCCGTAGGCCTTGTCGACGCCTGCTTGAGGGTGATATCAACGCTCGTGGAACCACCGGAGCGAACCTCCGAACTCGGGAGTCGGACGGCGACCGCGTCAGCAACCTCCTTTCTTTTCCCCGTAGGATCCCAGGCTTTTTGGCATTCAGCGGCGCCTCCCGACCCAGCGCCGAGAAGGTGATCTGAGATCCGCGGTTCTCGAGAATCGCGCCCCAGGTCCGCTCCCTCCCACAGCCCCAGCCGGCGGGCCTCGGCCTCCACGACAGCGAAGCCCTCCTCCAAGCTGCGCAGGGTGAAGTCATTGGCGTAGACGAGTCGCCAGTTCTCCTCGCCGGCACCATCCGGTGAGGACTGATCCGAGGGGCCCGCCGAGGAATGAACGTAGTACCGGGTGCCGCATGTCGGCATGAGATGCAGGTGGGAGAGCTGACTCCCTGTGGCCCAGGTGGGCCAGGACCTGATTGCGGAACTGACTGATCTGCCCGCCGGAGATGACGCATACGGGAACGACGTCGAGCAGGGCGCGCAGCGCGGGTGGCCATGGGAGCGGGCAACGGGGACTTGGAGGGCGCCAGGGTCTCATCAAGATCAAAGGCGACCAGCCGCGGGACGATAGCGTCCGGCGCAGTGGACAGTGCCTCAGAACCTTCAGAGTCTTCAGGGTCTGCAGGGTCTTCAGAGGCTACGCGTGTCATGGGAGTCGGCCATGGCTCGCATTGTCCCGCACCTGACTGCGCGCGTGCGCGGTAGCGGGAACCAGGTGTCTGCGCACATGCGGTAGACGCGCATAGTCCCACACCTTCTGAGGCTTTCTCAGCGCAGCCTTTTGACGCCGCCGGCCGGCCGGAAGGCGCCTGATCGCCCTTGAGCAACTCTGAGCGCGTAGAACCGGAACGGGCAGCGCCCCGTTCAGTGACCCCGACCCGAGTCCTCGGGGGTGACTGCAGGTGTTTCTCGAGCGACGGCCAGGGCCTGAGCGCGGGCCTCCTTGTCCTCACGGCGCCCGCGTACGACCAGCGCTGTAACCGACACGGCCAGGCCGCCCCAGATAATGACGATGGCAACGAGCATGAGGGTGATCGCGGGACCGGTCATCTCACTTCACCTCCTCATGGGCGTCCAGATCGAGCGGGGTGAACTGGTCCACCGGCGTCCTCCAGGGGATCACGGTGAGCACGATGGTCGCCACCGCCCCCACGAAGAGCATGCCCCAGCCGAACACGGCCTCGAAACCGTGCGAATACGTGTAACCGTCATGTGCGTAGGACCATGCGGTCTGACGAACATGGTAGCCGAGGAGCAGGGGACGACGACCGCGATCATCACCCGCCACCATGTCCCCACCCACGCGGGTCTCGGGAGACCACGTTGAGATGGCGCTGGAGGACCTTGAAACGGCGCAGGACCAGGCCCAGTCCGAGGCACGATGATCGCCGAGGCCACGACACCGATGTTGTTGATGTACGCATCGACGACATCGAGGTCGTACAGATCCGAAAGAGGTCCCGAGAGAGCACGAAGGACAGGACGGCGCTGGGCAGGCCGCAGGCGAGTGGCTGTGATGTTGGACCACCCGAACTTCTCGGCGATCGCAGGCGCCACGACCTGGATGATGGAGATGAAGGAGGTCAGGCCCGCCAGGGTAAAGGAGGCGAAGAAGAGGAAGCCGAAGATCGGCCCGCCCGGCATTTGGGAGATGACGGTCGGGAAGGTCACAAAGGCGAGGGCGGGTCCCGAGATGCCCTCGAGTTCGCCGACCGTGACGTTCTGCACGTGCGCCATGAAGCCGAGGGTCGCGAAGACGCCGATGCCGGCGAGCAGCTCGAAGGAGGAGTTGGCGAAGGCCGCCGTCAGCCCCGTGCCCACGAGATTGGAGCGACGCTTGAGGTAGGAGGCGTAGGTCAGCATGATCCCGAACCCGATGGACAGTGAGAAGAAGATCTGTCCGAAGGCGGCCATCCATACCCGGTAGTCGCCCAGCTTGCTCCAGTCTGGGGTGAACAGGGTGTTGAGTCCATCGGTGGCGCCGGGCAGGAGCATGGCGCGCACGACGAGCATCAGGAACATGACGACCAGGATCGGCAGGAAGACCCGGTTGGCGCGTTCCACTCCTGGAGACGCCACGGGCGATGACATCAGCCCGAACGCCCAGCACGAGCACCAGCGGGATGATGACGCCGGCGATCGGCTCGGCGGAATAGGCAGGAGTGCCGGCTTCCGAGACCTCGCCCAGACCGATGTGGAGTCGCTGAAGAAGCCGGAGGCGTCATCCCCAGGCGGTGGTCAGGAGAAGATCGTGCGCGCAGCGCGCAGGCGACGAGATGACGGCGCATAGTAGGTCATGATGACGAAGCAGATGACGACATGCCACCACCCCAGCCACTCGAACTCTGGTGGATAGGCGCCGGAAGACGGCCGGGGACGACCCCGGTAGCGGTGCCCCAGGGCGTAGTCGAGGAGGAGAACGGGCACACCCGCGGCCAGGAGGGCGACCACATAGGGATCGTGAAGGCGCCGCCGCCCGTTGGAGTAGGCGACGCCGGGGAATCGCCAGATATTGCCCAGCCCGATGGCTGAGCCGATAGCGGCCATGAGGAAGCCGAACTGGCCACTCCACTGCTCGCGTGCGGGCACCGAGGACGTGGGTGGAGGACATGGATGAAGCCTGTGGGTGATTGGGCGGTCGTCTTGAGGCGGCGTCGTGCACACGGCGTCGCCGACCTGCGGAAGAACGCAGAGACGGTGAACCCGGGCACCTTATCCCTGCTCACTGAATGACACTTCAGTGTTTCACGATTTGGAATATCAAGGCGTGAAGCGCTGTGAAGCGCCATCAAGCGCCGTACAGCGCTGTCTTGGCTGTCTTGATGTGTTGAGCGGATGTTGAGCGGGAGCGGGACCACTCGATCCGGGAAGCCTGCCAGGCGCACCGACGACTACCGGCGGTGTTGAGCAGGGCGGCGGGCACGATCTCCGTGTGCAGCTCAAGCAGCGGCAGGAACTTCTGCGTGCTTCCTTCGACACTCCCCCGCCGACGACGAACAGATCCGTGGGGAGAAGAGCATTTCGACGTGGGAGTAAGTAGCGCTGCAGTCGTTTGGCCCATTTCTTCGCAGACAGATCCTGAGAGTCTTCTGCCCCGAGGAAGCACGGGTCTCGGCGTCGTGGCCATCGATCTCCAAGTGGCCGAGCTCGGTGTTGGGCACCAGGGTGCCGTCCACGATGACCGCCGAGCCGATACCTGTTCCCAACGTGGTGACGATGACGGTGCCGCCCACCCCTTGGCAGCGCCGTGGGCGGCCTCGGCCAGGCCCGCGGCATCGGCGTCGTTGAGCGCATAAGAGCGTCGACCGAGTGCCTGCGTCATGAGCTCATTGACATTCAGCCCCACCCAGGACTTATCGAGATTGGCCATGAACCGGACGGTCCCGTGCACGATGGGAGCAGGAAAGGTGATTCCGACGGGCACGTCGGGCTCGACGCCCAGCTTTTCGATGATCTGCCGCACACCTCGGCCACCGCCTCGGGAGTGGAATGCTGCGGGGTGTCGATGCGGACGCGCTCGCCCGCGAACTCGCCGGTCTCCAGATCGACGAGGGCTCCCTTGATGCCTGATCCGCCGATATCGATCCCGCACGCCACCCGGGTCACCTGGCTCATGACAGCCTCCTGAGAATCTTCTGACCAGTACGGGCTGAGAATATAATAGAAAGCGGTTGCCCAGGGACCGATTGTCCTCGGATTCCGGGGCAATCATGATGCACGGAGGTTGGGCACCGGCGGGGTTGCACTCGGACCCGGCCGTCGACTACGACCGGGTCCGATGCCGACCTTGCCACCGCCCCCGTCATCGGCTCCGCTGCGGGTCAAGCCCCGTGCGGGACATCGCCGCGCCCGGAGCCTCTTGGCCCACAGATACAGCCCTCAGCGTCATACCAGCGAAGAGCAGCACGCCGATGATCTCGGAGACGGTCGTGAAGCCGGCGCCGACGACAGCGAGGAGGCTCGTCTTTTCCCAGTGGCGGCAACGATGCCGGCCAAGGCCACGCCGAACAGGCTCTCCCCCACGATCAGCCCGGTCGCCGCCAGGGTGCCCCAGCCTCTTCGTGCTCTCCGGATCCGCGGCCCTCGCCGCCCAGCGATCGTAGACCAGACCCGCCAGAGCGCCGATGGGAATGATGAGGGTCAGGCCCATCGGCAGGTACATGCCCATGCCCACGGCCAGCGGCGGCAGGCGCAGCCTGTTGCTCGAAGCGCGTCCGAGCAGCTCGTCGATAATGACCACGACCGCTCCGATCACAACGCCCAGGCCCAGGGCCCCAGTCGAGATCGCCGCCGAGACCCCCTTGGCCAGCGGGAGACAGAAGCGCTGCCTGAGGCGCCGCCAGGAGGCATTGTCAGTCGCGTCAGGCGCACCGGCGAAACCGAAGCTGTTATTGAGCGGTTGCAGAACCGGCGAATAACTGACGAGCAGAAGAGAACGCCGATGATCAGGGCCACCTGCTGCTTCCACGGGGTGGCGCTGACGAGCTGTCCGGTCTTGAGATCCTGGAGGTTGTCGTTCGAAATGGTGGCCACCCCGAAGACGACCGCGGCGGTGAACAGGGTATAGGCGATCAGCGCATCACCCTGATCAGACGACTGTGCACCGTGCACGACACCTGATGAGCAGAGCGGCGGTGATCACAATGAGAATGCCGACCCCGGAGATAGGACTGTTGAGGGCGCCGATCAGACCCGCCATATAGCCGCAGACGCCGGCAACGGCCAGGCCGATCAGCAGCACGAAGAGGATGCTGACGACGACCATGCCGGTCGCGTGATGGGCGATGGGCGTGTGCCGCACGAACAACCACAGCAGCAGCCTGATGGGGAGCATGGAGGCCAGGGTCACCCAGGCGACCACGCGCATGGACAGATCGCGCTCGGAGACGGGCACCTCCGTCCCATCGTGACGTGCGCGGGTGGCCGCCAGAGCCTCCTTGACCCCTCGGACGATGGGCAGAGCGATCTTGGCGAGGGTCCAGATCGCGGCGATCGCCATGGCCCCGGTTTCAGCCGAAGCGCACATCAGGCTGAAGATACCCGACACGATCTCGCCGGGTCGCCGCGGAATCGACGCAGTGCGCAACGGCATGACGCCGAAGGAGATCACCAGTCCGACGATCATAGCGATGCCGACGGTCAGCGCGACGAGGTGGCCCACACGATCAGAGCCAGCGAGACTGGCGCTGATCATGCTTCCGCCGGAACCGACGCGAAGGTCCCTCCTCAATGCTGCCGGCCACGACCCTTCATCGCCGCCAGCAGGGGCGAGGCCGGCAGACGTCGCAGCCGCCCACGACGATGACGAGCAGACCGCGCTTGTTCTCCTGCACGCCCTCGGCGCTGTCTCCCACGCGCAGCACCTCTGCCGCGGCCACGCCTTCCGGAAATGGCAGGTCCGATCCGGTGACAAGCGCACGTCGCAGGGAATCGGGAGTACATGACGCCGAGAACACCGCCCAGGGCGGTCACGCGTGCGGTCTGCCAGTAGGGAAGCCGGTCCACGCAGCCAATCGCTGACCAGGCCGGGCAGCACGAAGATAAAATGGCGGACAGCGTGCCAGCCGCCGGGAGGCGATGGTCTGGACGATATTGTTCTCCGCTACGGAATGATCGCGGAAGCTAGCGCAGAATCGCCATGCGAGATGACCGCTGCCGGGATAGAGGTATGGCGAAGGTAGAGGCCGACCAGGGCCAGGAGCAGACCTTGGCCGCGGTGAAGATCGCAGAAGAGTGATGAGGCCTGATGATGACGCCTCACACCGTGAGCTCACGCACCTGGTGCAGCGGGAACAGTATTGCTGGACATAGCACCTCACAAATAGTAGCACCGCAGTGGGGATCAATGGGGATCGGTGGGCGCCCACAGACTGCACAATACTCTCGATGGGAGAATTCCGTAAAGAAATGCAGGCCTTTCTACCGCACAGGATGCGGTGAGCAGCGCGGCCGGGCATTAGCCCCCGTGATCGAGGAAGATCTTCAGCGCAGCAGCATGCCGGGATAAGAAAACGCCTGCCCGTAGACACCGGAACAAGGCTTCATTTATTCGTGAGCTAGAAGGAATCGAGCGCCTCACAATAGTGGGCGGCGCTACCAACTGCGCCATAGCCCCATCCGCACACGCATCACGACCGATATCGAAATGCATACCGTGGAGCTTAGGGGGACGAACTGACCCTCTTCCATGCCATGGAAGCGCGCTACCAACTGCGCCATAGCCCCATTTATGATCGCCGCCCCATGAGCGAGGATTGAGTCTATGAACTCTCACCGCTGCAGGGCAAATCCAGCTCACGTGCGGTACCACCACGATCGGCCCTTGCGGACCGGTCGGGACAGGTGCCCGCCGTGCGCTTTGCCAGCATCGCCGCCGAGTCTCCTTCCCCACCGCCGTTCCACCGCGAGATCCTCCACTCCGGAGGCCGGTTCATGCTGCTCAGCACCGCATACAACGGCAGCTGCCCTGCACCGTGCAGCCCGAACCACGAGGAGGGGTCAAGCCTCAGAAGATAGGTCGTCCCCAGAGTGGTGCGGCACGCCCCGTGGTGCAATCGACAACCGCGGTGCCGACCCACCGCCGCAGCGATCTCCCGCATCGCCGTTCCCACTCGAAAGAAACGCGGCATCGCTGCGGGTCTCAACCCCACCCCTTCCGGATCGCCTCCGGACCGCCATACGTCGAACTGCTCGCCGCACGCCCCCTCGATCTGAGCACGGCTCAGCCCTTCCCATCGGGCCGAAGGACCTCTCAGCAAGACGATTATCGATGGTCGCCCAGGCTAACGGCCGAGGCCAGCACCCGGCGGTCTGTCGAGCCCGCCCGTGGGAGGAGAAGATCACCGCCGTGGATTCAGGCCACGAGATCCGGAGCCGCCGAAGCGGCCTGATCACGTCCAACGTCATCAGCTGAGCGGGATGTCGGACCCGCCCCGAATCCTGCCCTCGAAGGTTGTAGTCGGTCCACAAAGCTGCCATAGGACGAGCGTCATCGGCAGGTTTTCCTGCAGCCGCATCAGGGAGTCAAGACATCCTCAGGCAGCTCGATGGGCGGGCACCATGTTACCGAGCTCGTAGTATTCACACGATCCTCGCCTGTTGCACGTGAATGATGAGATATCGGTGAAATGATGTTGACCCACCGGCCTCCTCAAGGCCCCTCGCGCAGCCTGCGCTTGGCCCCGGCCTTGATACGGCCTCATCGATCGCACGACGATGGCGCGCGGACCCGATTAACGCGCCCGGAGAATGAGGAAGATCGGTCAGACAATGCTCGAGACGTCGATGGCGACAATGCTCACAGCCTTCTCTGCGGCGGCACAGCGGTGTGGGTCAGGCGACAGCATGGTCAGTAGCGGGCACAAGACCCTTGCGGTAAACAGTCAACGGGACCTTCCGACCTCACGCCCAGCAACGAGGTCCATGTGGGATGGTGGCCTGAGGCCCTGGCAGGAGCTGCTGCCTCATGATTGAGGACGAACCATACCAGGTGATGACCACCAGCACAACGAGATCGACGATGGCGATCAACATCATCAGCAGCAGTATTCTGCCCATCTTCGATGTTCCTCGGCGGCTCAGCGACACGTCATAGCTGACTTCCGGAGAGCCCATCGGGGCGGGATTGCTCCATCCCGCTTCCGACTGGGGCGCTCGCATCACAGGTTCGGAGAATCAGGTTCAGGAGCCGGCTCGGCATCGCTCATATGCGGGGTAGCGTCACGGATGATGTGGTCTCTTCAGCGGGCTGCAGATTTCTCTGACCGTAAGAGCGTTAGCGTTGGCTGGCCAGCCTCCGGCCGCAGAATACGCCACTCGGGTTGTCGGATGCCGTCGAACTCGTCATCAACCGGACGCATTGCTGAGTTTCCAGTATTGCGGCACGACTGTGCGCACCCTGATGGCAAGCGAATCAGCAATGCGGGGCTGACGAAGGCCCGCCATAACAGTCGTGTATTCGTCGCCCAACTGGCAGGCTGCCGGCACCCGACCGTCAGGGCGCACTATCGGGCATCGCGTACCGTCACCGCTCTGCAGCGATTGCCGGGGCCGCCCGA
>BNJV01001074.1_pt1 | contig 16614 bp, 18 predicted proteins | sample 8540591 | NCBI WGS metagenome assembly BNJV01 (sample SAMD00202457, study PRJDB9452) | human saliva metagenome | host: Homo sapiens
TTTCAATATCTAAATTTTTTTATTTCTAATATTTTTCAAGGCTTTGTATTTTTCAGTATTTATAATAAAGTGTAAAATTATATGTTTTTTTATGAAAAAAATGGTGCAAAAAGTGGAGCAGAAAAAAAGTGGCTGTTTCAAATTAACAAAAAGTAAAAAAATAGTTTGTTACTGAGTAAATTTCTTAACAATAAAAATTTTTCATTCGTAACTCACTTATTTTTTTACTTTAGGTTTGAAATTTTTAATTTTTGCAACAGCCCCTTGATTTTTCATAATTATTTAATTTTAATATTCCTGATACTTTTCCCAAATTTCTTCTTTTTTTGATGTTTCATCTATTTCTTCTGGTGCATCTTCTGGAATATAAAATTTTTCTTTTTTTCATCATATGTCCAATAAGGTGCAGTCAAATCAGATAATTTTTTTCATATTCAGGATCATGAAATATTGTCATTTCAATCATCTGCTTATTTTTATAATAAGCTCTCATTAACTGAGTACCTTTTTACTATTATAAATTCCTAATTATATTTAATTCATTATGAAAATATTTTTAGACAAGACATTGAACATAATAAATAATTTTTTTCTTGATCTCTTGATGCTCTAAGGCTTTTTGTATTTTTTTATATATGATTCAATTTTTGATATTATAAAATTTTTCTTTTTGGATTAACTGACTATATTCTTCTTGAGAAATGAAAGCTGTTTTATTTTTGTACAATAAATCTTAAATCACTTATTATTAATGTTTTTTGATAAATCTAAACCTTGTGTTTTTTTCTTTATTTGTAAAAATAGCATACTGATGTTTTATATTATGTCTTACTGGTATTGCAAAAATAAAAAGTACCGTATTTTTAATAGACACACTGTAGCATATGGTCTATTATTTTTCTTTTTCTATCTCATCGCAATTTTTTTATAAAGTTCAAAAAAATTCATCAGTTAAAAACAAAATTTCACTTCTTAACCTCCAACTATTAAAAAAAGCCCTAATAAAAAAACATAGGACTTTTTTAAATCTTCTTATCTAGTATTTTTGATTATCCTGATCGCTACTATACGAACACATCTTCTTGATTGACATTTCTTTTTGATTATCCTGATTGATGTCATACAATCATCATCTTCTGTATAACTTATACTATATTTTTTTATATTTTTGTCAATATATTCTTATATCTTTTTATATCCTATTATATATTTTTATATATATCTTTGTATGTTCTGAATATGAAAAAGTTATTATATAAAAAAATAAATTTCAATTTTAATCTAAAAACCCTTATTATTTATCAGTGTTTTTTTGAATCAAAATCCCTAACCTATTCTTATATACCCTTAGTGTTTTTAAACTTTAAATTTCACTATATAGAGAGCTATTTTTTTATAAAATCTTATTTTCGTTTTTTTCTTTTCACTTCCTTATCCAGTATATAGAATATTTTTATCCTTTAGTACCAGTATATAACTAAAAATTTAATTAATTTTTATGCAAGTATTTTTCATCAAAAAGGAAGGTAATAACATATAGGATTTCCTGAACTATTATTTTTTTAGTTCACAAATTTCTCTCAATGGAAACTTGTAACTTCCATCTTTACTAATAATTTTTTGAAATGGGGAATTAAAAATTCTCCTATCTCCCATATTATTCTTGCAAATAAAATACCTTCTATCTGAACCTCCCACGACTGACACCCTACGAGTGCTAGAGTTGCGGGGTTCCAAAATCTTTAAAAAAATCTTTTAAAAATTTTCTAAGAAGTTTGATAGCTTTACACTACCCTTATTCTTTTTAGGTGTGTTCAGCTCACCTCTATTGTATAGGACGCTTAAGTCCGCAACTTTACTTTTTCTTAGAATATTTAATGCTCCATTACAATCTGCATTTATTAGTTTCCTGTACTTGTTTGATATAGTCCTCTCTTTATTCTTTTTCCACTGAATATATATTCTTGTAGATTTTTCTTTATCATATATTGAATTTCATCTCCATCAAAGAAACTTGCTTTTTGATGTATAACTCTCTTCTTGTAGTTTAAATTCTATTCCATATAGTTTACATAGATATATTAATTTATCTCTTAATTTTTCCATATGGTATATTTACAAAGTTCTGATTATTTATACCTCCAATATTTGATTTCCTTTGAAAATCTTCATTATATCCTAGAACTAGTTTTTCCTATATCATTATTAAGACAATAATTTACAATTATTCTTGCTGCTTTTGAAAGATAATCATTTATACGATTATTTCTCTTTCTAGTTATTCTCTTTTTGTCTTAATGTTGTGCGCTCAATCTTTTGCTTATCTTTTTATACTTTGTAATTTTTGCATTTATCTTATTATAGTATTGATTAATAGATTTTTAATTTTTCTACCATCTATTATGAATGAAGCTCCAGCATTTGTAACACAAGTGCAAAAGATTATCTATACCTAAATCAATTCCTAGTACATTATTTTTCATTTAACTCCCTTTGAATTTCTTTTTACTTCATAAATGTATTGAATTTCAAAGTACCTAGAATGTTGTTTTGGTATTATTCTAATTTCTTTTTATCTTCTTGTCTTTTAATACTGATGGTAGCTTAACTTTAACTTCCTGATGAGTTTTCTTAAAAGAATTTGAATAAGGAACTATCAGCATATCATCTTTTAATCTAACAAAACCTATAACAAGAGTTGTAAAAACCATCTTTATCAAGATAATTAGGTAGTTTTATTTTTACTGTTATATTGACCATTCTTAGCAAGTTTTTAAAAGTGCAAAGAATGATTTAAAACTTTCATCTACTTCTTTTTAAAATTTGTTGAGCCATATTAGAATTTAACTTCTTGTAATTCTCACTATTTTTAAGCATTTTATAGTTTTTCATTATAGCTTAAATACTTTCTATTTTTTTAAAATAGTGTTGTCTAACATTATATATAGCTTGATTCTTTAAATTCTTAGCTATATGGCACAAATATTTTAAATTTCTAAACTCTTTTTGCTAAGATGTTTTTACTTGTTGTTTTAATGTTAAATACATATATAATCACCTCCTTTTCATCAGAGATATTATACCATATATTCTACATTTTATCCATTAAAAAGTAATGTTTTTTTATTTATTTTTTTAAACATTTTTTTAAAGTTTTTAAAACTCCACAACAGTGGGAAGTGTCGTTCATACAAGGACGCTACGCCTTGTACAGTTCTCAAAGACTTTATATCTTATGAACTTCTTGTTATCTCTAACAAGCACAGACTATATCTTATCCATAGTGTATCTCAACACCTTAGGCGAAACCACTTCCAATACCAATCGCTTGTATTGTACTCCCCTCACGAGGGATAGTCGTTGAACTTTCCTTTTCAGGCTTAGCTGCTGATTGTCTATTACCTTAATGTTTAGGATTTAACCTTGCATCATCTAGTATATTTTTTTCTGCTTTCGCCACCATCACACTTATACCATATTCTTACTTAGGTATTATGTTGTGGTTATACTAGCTTTTAAGAGTTCCCAGCAATTCAGTTTCTTTGTTGCACGGTTTTGCTCCGTGTCTACATACAAGTTTCCCTATATGCTTACTAAAATCTTCGTGCAATTCATACCCTACGAGTACATAGTCTCATGACTAACACCCTACGAGTGCTAGAGTCACGAGTGTTCTTGCACTATTTAATAAATATAATTTTTGAAATGGATTTATAATTTCATTTTTTTGTAGGATAAGAATGTTGAAAATCTTTAACTCCATCATAATCTCTAAGTGCTGAAGAGCCTATAAAATTTTTCTGTATAAGCATTATTATTTTGTTTGATTTCATTTTCATATTTTTTTATAGAATGATTGAGGACTATTTTTTTATAAGTTATAATCTTCTTCATCTATTTTTATAATATCTATAATAGCTAGCAATCCAAGAAACAAAAACATGCATCATATAAATTTTTAGTTTTTCACAATAACCAATTTCAAAAATAATTATCTTTATCTACAATTTTATTTTTAAGTGTTATTTTTTTCAATTTCTAACATAATTTAATCACCTAGCATTTTTTTATTTAATTATAACATATTTATAAAAAGCAACTCATTCTTTACTTATTATTTTTTTAACAAGTAAATATGAATTGCTTATTTTTCTTCCAATTTGGAAAAACATTAGAAAATTTAAAATAAACCATTATTAATTTTAAATTCTAATCTAGTAAAACTGTTTTTATTATAATATTTTTGTGTAAAATCAATTTTATTTTTTTATACCATTATTAAAGGTATTTACAAAATATTTTTTTATATGTTATATTATTTATATAAGAGAATTAAGTTAAAAAAATTAACTCAAAAATATAAAAAAATATATTGTTTTTAATGTTATTTTTGTTATAAAATAGTACTGATACATTCAATCATTAATAATAATTTAACAAAAATATTTTTTTATATAATTATCGACCAAAAAAATATATAAATAAAAAGGAGGAGGAGATGAGATTTATTTTAAATTTTTGAATTAGATACTGTGATAATTCCAGTTGAAATTAGAAGAACTTTAATCAGTTTCTTTTAAAAAAATCTTTTAACAGAAGCACATAATTCAAAAATATTATTCAGAATTTTTTTACAGGAACTCAAATAAAAGGATTATTCATTTTTCTGTAATTTTTCCCTTTGGATAAATATTTTTGGAGAAGAAATTTATTTAAAAAAACCTGAAATGAAAGTTATAGTATCTTGTTCTGAAAAAAATAATATAGGTTTCTTATTAGTGAATGTATTTCTATCTCAAAGAAATAAAAAAATTTCCTTTACCTAAGAATACCCATATGATTTTTAAAGGATGTTAGGATAGTCGAAGAAAAAAACTCTTAGAGGAGAGGAGGCTATTTTTTTCAGACTACAATAGGAGGAGGAATTGTAGTAAGAGATCATAATAAAGAAAAAAATAAAGATATCTACTATTCAGTTGGTGATGAAAAAAATTTGAAGTAGTGCTAAATTGGCTTATGAAGGAAAGATTTAAAAAGATTAGGATACCCTGAAGATATTTTTTTAAAGATTTTAGTTGTAAATTGCTACAAGGTCGAAAAAAATAATTGTTAAACATTTTGACCTAAAATTCCTATAACAACTGGAAGATTTAAAATAAAAAGCCCCTAAAATTTTATTAGAAGAAATCTATAGAACAGGTATGGGTAGTCGTTTATCTCAAGGTTTTTGGACTTTTTAGAATATTTAGGGTGGTGAGATTAAAGATGAAGTATGATGTTGATAAAAATGAATATGAGCTTTTGATACTGCAATATCTGCTTCAGATTGGAAATATTCAGCAGCTATTACAGGATTGATTTATTACTTTAAAGAATTAGAAAAATATGAAATAAAAAAATTTAACTATTGATGAAATTACTGATAGTTTTTTTATTGTACAACAAGGAAGATATTACTGAAGATAACTACTTAGATTTTTATTGAAAGATTTTTATCCAGAAGATACCTTAGTACATAAAAAAACTTGAAAATCAATTAAAAATACACAAAAAGAATTTACACCAGAAATTATAAAAAGCATCAAAGAAAATATGTCAGCAAACACAGTTTCAAAAAAAGTTTTTTTCAAAAAAATAAAGTTTGATGGAACAAATAAAGAAGAAGCATTAAAATTACTTGAAGAAAATAGACATTTAATTATAAAAAGAAACTTTTTAGAAATAAAAAAAGATTTATATGATAATTATTGTCAAACAAGTAGACTCTTAGAAAAAGGAGATAATAGCCCTTGTAGACTTAAAGGTTATTATTTTTGATCCTAATAGGAAGTCTAAAACAACAGGTTATAATTTCACTTCTACTAGTGTTGATTATTTTTGATGATGAGGGTCTTTGATTTTTATTCCTTTTTGCTTTCACAGGAAATTCTTTTTGAAACTATATTTTTTAAATGATAACTTAGATTTAGAAATACTAGAAAATATGAATTATAAATTAAGAGAATATTTTTCTGAGGAAAAGGAAAGAGAAAATGAAGAAATAAAAAAATTTAAGCAAGAAAAAAAGCAATTAAAGAGAAAAAGAAATGAAGAAATAGAAGAAATTGTAACTTCTATACCCTTGAAAAAAAATTTTCTTAAATATCTTAAGAAAAAAGTGACTATATCAAATATGGAATGGAAATAATCTATAAAAAAATAGAGATAAAGAGTATTTTTGAAACTTGGTATCTAAGAAATGAAAGTATAGAAGTATTAAAAAGCAGTTGAAGATTTTTTTCAAAATTAGATATTAGAATAAAAAAATTACTGATAAGTACTATTTTAATCTTCTTGATGAGATATTTTCAGCTATTTTAAATCTAAGTTTATTAACAAATAGTATTATGTATTTATTAAAAGATAGAGAAAAATTTTATAAAAACCAGATACTTCCAAGGAAAAACTTATCGAAATTTTTTTAAATATAACTATGCTATTGAACAATTAATTAAAAGTAAATCAAATAATAAGAAACGGAGGAAAAGAAATGGATAAAAAAACTTAAAGGCTTCTATAAAAAAACTTGTGCAAGCGAAGTTGTAAGAAAATTTATAAAAGATAATTCTTTAAATAAATTAGCATCATATAGACAAAAACTTTTTAAGTTCTGTTGTTGCTAAAAATCATAAAAAGAATTTTTAGATGTCTTAACACAATTGTCAGTATATTCAGGAGTATATTTTAGTTTTTTTCTTTTGACTATATAGAAAATCCAACTCAAAATGAAGATATAATACACTATTTCATTTTTAGAATTAGATCAAAATAGATTAAAAAAATAAAGAAAATGAGGATAAAGAATAGGGAGGAGAAAAATGAAAAAGAACGCATTAACAATTACAGTCGTGGCAAATATGACATCAAATTATTCGGAAGGATTAGGAAATATTTCAAGTGTTCAAAAGATTTATAGAGATAGAAATGTATAGTGCTATCCGTAGTCGTGAAAGTTTAAAAAAACGCAATCATGGTACAAAGTGGAATGTATAAAGACCTAGAAACTGAAGCCAATGGTGCTACTCAAAAAAAGGTTGATGAAAAATTTAAATGCGACTAATTGTCGTGCTTTAGAAGGTGGATACATGAATACAAAAGAAAGTACTTATGTAAGAAATAGCTCTTTCTATCTAACAGATGCAATTTCAACAGAAAGTTTTATAAATGAAACTCGTTTTCATAATAACCTATATTTAGCAACTAATTACGCGAATGCTAATAATTTAAATGTTCAAAAAAAGATGCAGGTAAAGTTGGTCTAATGCCTTATCAATATGAATATGAAAAATCATTAAAAGTATATAGTTTAACAATAGATTTAGAAAAAGTAGGAAAAGACCCTAACTTCCCTGATAAAGAAGCAGATAACAAAGAAAAATTTGAAAGAGTAAAATCTATTCTAGAAGCTATAGAAAACTTAAGTTTAGTAGTTAAAGGAAATTTAGATAATGCTGAACCTGTTTTTTTGCTATTGGAGGTTTATCTTTAAGAAAAAAACTCACTATTTTGAAAATGTAGTTAGAGTTGAACAAGAAGCATTAGTTTTAGGAGAAGCTTTAAAAAGAAAAGAAAAGAAGATGGCTTTTAATTGTGCTTTATTAAAAGGAGATATTTTTTTACAAATGAAGCTGAAATAGTAAAAAGAATTACAACCAGTATCTATGAGAGAATTTTTTTAAATCTTTAATTGAAGATGTAAAAAAATTATTATGGAGCATAGGAGGCATATTATGGAAGCCTTAAGAATTATCTTAAAACAAAGTTCAGCAAACTATAGAAAAGCAGGAACAGTGGATAATAAAATGACTTATCCTTTACCTATACCATCAACAATAATAGGTGCATTACACAATATATGTGGATATACAGAATATCATTCTATGGATATAAGTATACAAGGAAAATTTACTCTCTATCAAGAAAGGTCTATACTGATTATTGTTTTTAAACTCAGCTTTAGATGATAGAGGAAATTTAATAAAAAGTAGTAGATCCTAATGCATTCTCAGGAGTATTTGTAAAAGTTGCTTCAGCTAAAAAAAGTCAAGGAAATAGTTTTAAAGATAGAATCACTATTCAAGTTCATAACGAAGAACTATTACAAGAATATTGTAATTTAAAAAGAAAAAAAGTAAAGAAATTGAAGAACTAAAAAAATAGTGAATATAAAAAGAAATTAGAAGAATTTAAAGTTTTTAAAAAGGAAATAGCTGATAAAAAAAGAAAAAAAGAAGATAAAAAAATCAGAAGTGTTTAAACAACTTTCTGAAGAAGAAAAAGAAAATAAAACTTGAAGAAGAAAAAAATATAAAGAAGATTTTTAAAAAAATTTGAATATGAAAAATTACACTAAACCTTATAGTCATTTTTCAAAAATCTTGTTACTTCTTTTAAAAAGCTATGAAATTTTAAATGATATTTTCCTAATTTTTACATATAAAAATCTGATGAAGAAATTTTTAAAAGACATAGAAAATAACATTTTCAATTTACAGTCTCTAGGAAGAAGTGAAGACTTTGTTGAAGTTATTGAATGCAAAATGGTTGAATTACAAGAAGTCGAAGAAGTAATTGAAAATAAATTATCTATGTATATAAATGCAAAAGATTTTTTTATGAAGAAAAAGATTTTTTACAGAAACTGTTGATGGAGATCATGGCTCTGGTGGAACAAAATATTACTTAGATAAGAATTATGAAATAACAAAAAGGAAAAAGAGAATTTAAAAAAAGTTCCAGTAATCTATTCAACAAGTGTTCTAGCTGAAGAAAGTAGTGAAAATGTAAAAGCTGACATTTATAATGAAGAAACTATTTTTAGTTAATTTTATATAAGGGGAGAAAAGATGGAGAACTATAAGGAAAAATTCTAAAATAAAAATATATGACAATATAAAAAAATATCTATTATGCAAAAACCAGATAAAAACCTTAGCTCAACATAATGAAGAATTACATATTCAAAAGAAAAAAATTAATTGAACTAGGATACATTAATGATGACAAAATAATAGAGCTATTGGAATATTCTATAGAATTTCATGATATAGGAAAAAAATAAATCCAGAATTTCAAGTTAGACTAAAAGAAAATAAAAAAATTTGATATAAGTAAAGAAGTTGCACATAATATCTTATCTATTCATTTTATTGATAAAAAAAGATTATGAAGATAAAAAAATGACTATGAGTCAATAGCTTATGCTGTTTTTTTATCATCATAGATTTGGAAATGGAGATAATGATAGTATAAGAGCTGATGAAAATACTAAAAAATAATAGAAAATCTTTTATCAAAACTTGAAGAAAAAAAGAATAAAAGTTATTAAAAAAACTATCTCCATCTTTAAAATTTCCAAATTTACACACAGATCGAAACTTAAAATTATTAGGTTTACTTATGAAATGTGACCATTCAGCTAGTGGAGGATATGAAATTGAGTATCCTAATGACTTTTTAGAAGTTGCTTTAAATGAGCTATTAAATGAATTTAAAGAGAAAGATAAATCTGCTGATTGGAATGATATGCAAAAAAATTTTGTAAAGAAAATAGTGATAAAAAAATATAATTGCAATAGCAGATACTGGAATGGGTAAAACTGAAGGTGGCTTTCTTTGGGGAGGTAATAATAAAATATTTTTTTGTTCTTCCCCTTAGAACAGCTATTAATGCAATGTATAAAAAGGTTTAATGAAGTTATAATAAAAGAAGAAAAATAAAGAAGAAAGAGTAGGTTTATTGCATTCAAATTCTCTTGAATATTATTTGAACAATAAAAAAGAGTTCGTTATTGATGATAATGATGAAAAGGAAATGGATATCTTAGAATACAATAAAAAGAGGTAAACATTTATCCCTACCTGTAACTATATGTACTCCAGACCAAATATTTAACTTTATTTTAAAATATAAAGGTTATGAATCAAAAACTAGCTACTCTTTTCTTATTCTAAAAATAATTTTTAGATGAAATGCAGATGTATGATGCAAATTTACTTGCTGCTGTAATTTTTTGGAATTACTAAAATTATAGAAATGGGAGGTAAAATAGCTATTGTAACCGCTACTTTTTCCACCAATAATTGAATATTTTTTTAAATAAATACTTGATGAAAAAAATAATCAAAAATGTAATAAAAGATTTAGATAAGCCAAATGAAATAGTTGGAGAAGAAATTTTTATAAAAAAAGAAATTTACTAACAATGAAAAAAATTAAGACATAATATAGTACTTATTGATAATGAAATTGGAATAGAAGAAATTTTTATGGAAATTTAAAGAAAATAGAAAGAATAAGAGATCATCTAACAAAAATTTTAGTTATTTGCAATACGATAAAAAAAGCTCAAGAAATTTATTTAAAATTAAAAAGAATCCCTGACTTAGAAAAACAAAATCAATATGTTACACTCTAATTTCATTCGTGAAGATAGAGAAAGTAAAGAAAAAGAAATTTTAGATTTTTGGAAGAACTGATTTTTAATGGAGAAGGAATCTGGATATCAACTTCACTTGTTGAAGCTTCACTAGATATTGATTTTGACTACTTATTTACAGAATTACAAGATTTAAATTCGTTATTTCAAAGATTTGGAAGATGTAATCGTAAAGGAAAAAAATCAATAGATGAAGCTAATTGTTTTATCTATTTAAAAAAATTGAAGATAAATATTTAAAAAGAAAAAAAGACTCAAGATATGGTTTCATAGATAAAGATATCTATGAAAATTCTAAAAAAAGGACTAGAAAATTATTGTAAAAGTTGTATCTAAAAAAATGAATTAGACAATTCTGAAAACTATAACGAACTATTTAAATATTTTTTTCAAAAAAATTACAGAAGGAGAGAAGATTGCACTAATTGAAGAAAAATTTAAGTTTTGAAAATTTAAAAAGATAGTCCTTTTGTTAAAGAATTTAAAGAAGCCTATAAAAAAATTATCAAGGAATTTTTAAATAGTGATAAAAATTCACAAGATGCTTTAAAACTTAGAGATATCCAAAGTGTTACTGTAATTCCATACAATATTTATGAAGAAAAATGAAGAACTTATAAAAAGAGCTTATTAAAAAAATAGAAGATGCAAATTTAGGGTTTAGAAGAAAGACAAAAAGCTAAAACTAAAGTCTTAAAAAAACTCTTTCAATTCAATATTACCAGTTAACTAAGTATATTAGTGAAATTTTTAAAAGGAAAAGCTGATGCCAATAAATATAAGTCAGAATCTATAAATAAATTTGAAAAAAATAACAATTATGGAAGCTGACTACGATAAAAGAATTAGGCTTTTCGAGCAAAAAGATTTCAAAGATGGACTTCCAACATATGAATTTATCTAATAGGCACAAAGTAATTTTTAACTATACTAGAGTAGGACTTTATCAATTAAACTATGGGGAGATAGATATTATGGATAAGGATATAACTGGATTGATGGTTTATTATTATGAAGTATGTAAAAGAAAACTATGGTATTTTTACCAATGATATTCAACTTGAAGAAAATAACTCAAATGTTATTTTTGGGAAAAACTATTAGAAGAAAATACTTATACTAGAGACGAGAAAAAAATTAATATAGATGGGGTTATAAATATTGATTTTATTCGCTCAAAAAAATATTACATGAAATTAAAAAAAGTAATTCAATAGAACCTGCTTCAATATTACAAGTTCAATATTATTTGTACTATTTAGAAAAAGGGATTAATTGGATTAAAAAGGAGTTTTTAGACTATCCTTTACTAAGGCAAACAGTTGAAGTTAATTTAAGTGATAGCGATAGAGAAAAACTTAAAAAAATATAATAATAGGAATAAAAAGAAATTTTTAGGAAAAGAAAGCCCTCCTATCTTAGAGAAAAAGAATATTTGTAAAAAAATGTGCTTATTTTTGATTTATGCTTTGTATAGGAGGAAAAAAATATGAAAAAGAAGTTATTTTCTTTACACCAATGGAACATTAAAAAAAGAAAAGATAATACCATAACATTTATTAATGAACAAGATGAAAAAAAGAGATATTCCTATTGAAATGATTGATGATTTTTTTATGTTATGTCTGAAATGAATTTTTAATACTAAACTTATTAACTATATATCTCAATTTGGTATTCCTATTCATTTTTTTAACTACTATACTTTTTTTATACAGGAAGTTTTTTTATCCTAGAGAAATGAATGTTTCAGGACAACTTTTGGTAAAACAAGTAGAACATTATACCAATCCTCAAAAAAAGAATAGAAATAGCTAGGAATTTATAGAAGGAGCTTCATTTAATATTTATCGTAATTTAAGGTATTACAATGGTAGAGGAAAAAGATCTCAAATTCTATATGGAACAAATAGAAGAACTTAGACGACAACTTAATGAAGTAACTAATGTTGAAGAATTAATGGGATATGAAGGAAATATTAGAAAAAAATTTATTATGAAGCTTGGAATATTATTGTAAATCAAGAAATAGATTTTTGAAAAAAAGAGTTAAAAATCCACCTGATAATATGATTAATTCTTTGATATCATTTATAAACACACTTTTTTTATACGAGAGTTCTAGGAGAAATCTATAAGACACAATTAAATCCAACTGTTAGCTATTTACATCAACCTAGTACAAGAAGATTTTCTCTTTCTCTTGATATTTCAGAAGTATTCAAACCATTGATAGTAGATAGATTAATTTTTTTCATTATTAAACAAAAAAATCAAATTACAGAAAAAAAGTTTTTGTAAAAAGATTTTAAATACTTAAGATTAAAAAGAAGAAGCTTCTAAACTTATTGTTCAAGAGTTTGAAGAAAGATTAAAACAAGTAATAACTCATAAAGATTTAAATAGAAAAAAATATCTTATCAGTATTTAGTAAGACTTGAATGCTATAAACTTATTAAACATTTATTAGGTGAAAAAGAAATATCAAGCTTTTTCAAATGTGGTGGTGATAAAATGTATGTTGTTGCAGTATATGATATATCATTGGATGAAAAAGGTAATCGTAATTGGAGAAAAGTTTTTGGCATTTGTAAAAAGATATCTTCATCATATTCAGAAATCTGTTTTTGAAGGAGAATTGTCTGAAGTAGATATTCAGAGATTAAAATATGAAGTTTCAAAATATATTAGAAATGATCTAGATTCTTTTATAATTTTTTTAAATCTAGAAATGAAAGATGGATGGAAAAAGGAAATGCTAGGATTACAAGAAGATAAAACAGATAATTTTTTTATAATCATTTTTATTGTCTATCTAAGATAATGTAAAAATTCTTAGTACTTCGACAATTATTATAAAAAGTATTTATATTAAAAGATTTTTTTAAGTATTTTTTTAATTATTGAAATATTAAACTTTTTTTATTTTTTTAATAAAAAGCTCAGATTGACAAAAAGATAGTAAAAAAAGTATTATATTAGAATGAGATTTATAGTCTCGTATTTAAGTATTATCATATTGGAATTTAAATTAAAAATTGCTCATTACTATCTCTTTTAAATTTTTATTATTTAAGTATTATCATATTGGAATTTAAATGCTACTGAAAAAGGCTCTAGGTCTTAACCTTATTCTAATTTAAAGTATTATCATATTGGAATTTAAATGGAAGAATACAAATGAATCTATTAGGAATTGGAAGATTTAAGTATTATCATATTGAATTTAAATACAAAATCGTAGATAGAATTAAAGGAATGACTAAAATTTAAGTATTATCATATTGGAATTTAAATATTTATTGCATTTTCTGCCATATCTGTGTGTGCAGAATTTAAGTATTATCATATTGGAATTTAAATTAATGGATTTATGGGAGTTTGCTCCATCAATGAATGAATTTAAAGTATTATCATATTGGAATTTAAATATGGGTTGGAGAGCAAGGTGTGGAAAAACGTTATTACTATTTAAGTATTATCATATTGAATTTAAATATAAAATATTTTTCATAGTATTTATTATAAGTTGATTTAAGTATTATCATATTGGAATTTAAATTTGGACAATAATAGTCTTTTGGATAGATTGGAAAAAAATTTAAGTATTATCATATTGGAATTTAAATAAGGATACCACTACCAGTAACCCTAAGGATACTCTAAATTTAAGTATTATCATATTGGAATTTAAATAAAAATTGAAATAATTTTTTTAAACAGCTAGCAGTAACAATTTAAGTATTATCATATTGGAATTTAAATTTAAAATATTATTATCTAAATAGAAATGTCCACTACATTTAAGTATTATCATATTGGAATTTAAATCAAAAATGCAAAAGCATTGCTATCTACGACAATATCAGAATTTAAGTATTATCATATTGGAATTTAAATGGACTTCCAGTAGATGTATTACAAGTTGAAGATATAATTTAAGTATTATCATATTGGAATTTAAATATTTACAAAGATGATGTTTTGAGAGAAATGACAAAAGATTTAAGTATTATCATATTAGAATTTAAATCTTTAGGCTATGGAGGGATGGAGTAATTAATAGTAATTTAAGTATTATCATATTGGAATTTAAATAAATTAACAACAATTACTTTTACAAAAAGAGGTGATAATTTAAGTATTATCATATTGAATTTAAATGACATAGAGCATAAAACAGAAACTATAAGTGGATTAGATTTAAGTATTATCATATTGGAATTTAAATTCTGATTGACTATTCTGAGTTGCACTATGAGCCTAATTTAAAGTATTATCATATTGGAATTTAAATTTATTTTCAGTTTGTTTTTTTATACTCTTGATAGATTATTTAAGTATTATCATATTGGAATTTAAATTATGAAAATGGTTATGGCTTTTTAGTTTTTCTGTATTGCATTTAAGTATTATCATATTAGAATTTAAATGACATAGAGCATAAAACAGAAACTATAAGTGGATTAGATTTAAGTATTATCATATTGGAATTTAAATACGAATAACTTAACATTCGTAGAAAACGAATGCTTGATTTAAGTATTATCATATTGGAATTTAAATGGGGACTTACTCGTCTATAGTTGGCAATGAATGGAGATTTAAGTATTATCATATTGGAATTTAAATGTTCATTCTTTCAAAGGTACAATGCCTATCGAAAAATTTAAGTATTATCATATTGGAATTTAAATACTTGATTTAACATACTAGCAAAAAGTATGACGTGTATTTAAGTATTATCATATTGGAATTTAAATAGCAACAGGAGAAAAAGCAAAAGATGTATAAGGAAAAATTTAAGTATTATCATATTGGAATTTAAATGGAGTTAAAAGAGGAGCAAAAAGAGAAATAAAGAAAGATTTAAGTATTATCATATTGGAATTTAAATTTTTTTATTTTTATATGTAAAGTGCTAATAATCAAAAATTTAAGTATTATCATATTGGAATTTAAATGTAAGTTAATAAAGTAGTAATAACTGAAACAATTAATTTAAGTATTATCATATTGGAATTTAAATTGTTGTTAGGGAAAAAGGTTTCAACTCCAGTACTTTACATTTAAGTATTATCATATTGGAATTTAAATGGTCAAGTAGAAGCAACTGACGGAAAAAGGTGGTTATTTATTTAAGTATTATCATATTGGAATTTAAATACTTATGAGCCGTTTCAAGTCTGCTCTGCCCCCTCTTATTTAAGTATTATCATACTGGAATTTAAATGTGTTCAAATCTGTTATGTAAAAATCTTTGTTAGTATTTAAGTATTATCATATTGGAATTTAAATGGGGGAGTTTGTACTCTACATGCTGACTCAGCTGACTTAAAAGTATTATCATATTGGAATTTAAATAATTGAAAATGGACTAAATCTTTTTGTTTCCAATTTTTCCTTAAAGTATTAGCATATTGGAATTTAAATATCTTCTTTAATCTTATTATATTCTTCTTCAGTTATCTTTTAAATATTAGCATATTGGGTTTAAAAATAGAATTTTTGAATAGACAACTGATACAGGAAAAAAATTTTTAAAAGACAAACATATATATAAATAAGTGATTGCTTTTTAAGAAGATTTATTATAGAATAGCACCAAGAGGTGATAATATGCTAGAAACTATTAATAAAAATCAAGTAAATATAATATTAAATAAAATACTGATGAAATAGCTACTCTAATAGAAAAAAACATAGAAATACTATGATTACTTCTAAAAATAATAAAATTAAAAATTATTTAAATATACATTAGTTATTATTGCTTTATCTTTGCTTATAATAGCTATTCCTTTGTATTTAGTTACTTTTAATTATCTTAATTATAAGTAGTATTAGTATATTAAAATCAATAATTTAATAAAAATAAATTTTATTTAAAAACTCTTATCAAAAAGATAAGTGTATTGTCTAGAAGATTCATGGAAGAAATTAGAATTTCTTTTAATTTTTAAGTATTGTTTTATTTGAAGTTTTTGATAATGAGATTTTATTCAAAAGAAAATCTTAAAAGTAATTTTACATAAAAAAAGAATTATAAATTTTATCAATTTATTTATAAAAATAAAAAAATTTTCCTTTTATTTTTGAAAAAAAGTTGTATTATATGTATTGAATGATTTTTACA
>BNJV01000589.1_pt1 | contig 16588 bp, 26 predicted proteins | sample 8540591 | NCBI WGS metagenome assembly BNJV01 (sample SAMD00202457, study PRJDB9452) | human saliva metagenome | host: Homo sapiens
TTCTCTTTCTTATCTGTTACTACTATTGTAACACATTACCCTTATATTTTCGGGTTATCTAGTTATTGTTATCACTTTTCAGAGTTCTCCAAACAGATTTAGATATCTGAACTTTATTCCACTATTGAAGTAAGCCATGAAATTTATTTTTCTAATTCTTTAGGAATTGTCTCTTGAAAAAAATCAATTGCTCAAGCAAGAAATAGAGTTTTTCTTGTTCCTCTTCTTCGTAAGCAGGTGCATTTGCTTTTTACTTCCCTGCATTTCTCGTCATACAAAAATCCTTTATAGCAATCTTCTGTAGATAAGGCTGTGTAAACTTTAGCCATTTCTTCAGGGCTAATCGAAAAATCTTGACTTAATTTTTATACAGATTTTTTTCATAAAAAGTGTTGAGGTGATTGTAGCGGCGCATATCAACTCTGACATTGGTCACACAATTGCCTGAATCTTAATGCCTTTTCCAATGTTCTCGCGTATAAAGTGACAGCATCAACAAGGCCAGTTTACTTTGATAATAGGTCTTGGCAGGACTGTAACGTTTTTGACCAGATAAATTTTCAAAAATCAAGCTGCATGAAAGGATAGAGCATCAGCCCTTGGGAAGAAATATTAATAATCCGACCACTCTCAGACTTTTCTAACAAACTTTTTCAACAGGATAGAAAGCAAGAAAGGGGCGACAACATTGGTCGCAAAATTGCTTTTTCTAAACCATCCTTAGTCAGGATGGGCTTTTTGACTGACAAATCAAAGTCAGCTGCATTGTTAATTAGAACGTCTAGAACGTCTTCTTTTTGAATATACTGTTCCACTGCTTTCCTAACACTCTTCATATCAGATAGATCAACCAAGATATAATCTACATGTCGATTTCCTGTCTGTTGACGAATTTCCTCACAAGCTTGCTCGGCAGCTTCTTCCCATCTACAAAAGAGAGTCACCGACCATCCCTTTTCAGCTAATTGTTTAGCAACCTGATAACCAATACCACTATTGCCACCCGTAATAATCACTCTTTTCATTTCTGACTCCCTTAGACTGAATACTTAGTCATCACTTCTTCCACTTCTGCCAAGGTCACCCCAAACAACTCCAACCGCTTGAGTAGCTGTTTCCATTGGAATAACCGATACGGAGCTGTTCGCCTAGATACTCTCGGCGCTTACGACTGTCTGCTCCCGCTAGGAAACCAAGACGAATCAAGTCACTACGAGATATATCAAACTCGTTCTCTGTTTCAAACTGCTCTGTCACTTGACTTAAGGCTATTTTCAGGTCTTCATAGCTGGCATGTTCGATTCCCAAAGAACGCCCCTTGGTCTTGGACTTGGGGACCGCTTCAGCACGTTTGAGAAAGGCATGCTGAACTGTCGGAATGGCCGTCATAATCATGCGACGAATGCGCTCACCGTTAAAGTCAGGATCTGTAAAGACAATGACTCCGTGTAGTTCATGCAAGCGACGAATGCGCTCTATATCCTGGTCATTTATTGCGGAACCTCGTGTTTCATAGGTCTCTACATCAAAGTAACGTTTGAGATTGGCCGTATCATCGCGACCTTCGACCACGATGACTTGGGAAATTTTTTCTTTCATCACTTGCTGTCCAATCCGAAGATTCGCTCTGCATTTGCAGTCGTTGCTGCTGCTAACTCCTCGGTCGTCATCCCACGCAAGTCCGCGATAAAGTCCACCACATAGCGAGTATAGGCTGTTTTGTTTTCACGACCACGTTTAGGAACTGGTGCCAAGTAAGGCGCATCTGTCTCAACGAGTATTTTATCCAAAGGAAGTTCTCTAGCAGCTTCTTGGATATCCGTCGCTTTCTTAAAGGTTACCACTCCCGAGAAGGAAATAGTCATACCAAGCTCGACGAACTTTTCTGCCCACTCTAGAGAGCCTGAAAATGAATGCATGATGCCACCACGAGGACCAACGCCCTCGCTCTTGATGATCTCATAGGTATCTTCCAGCGCATCGCGGGTATGGACCACAAAAGGCAAATCCAAGTCCTTAGACAGCTGAATCTGACGACGAAAAACCTGCTCCTGCACTTCCTTAGATGCTGTCATCCAGTGATAGTCCAATCCAATCTCACCCAAGGCAACAACCTTGGGATGCTTAAACTTTTCAAGCAGGTAAGCTTCGACCTCGTCAGTGTATGTCCCTGCTTCAGTCGGATGCCAGCCAATCGTTGCGTAGAGTTGCTCATACTCATCTGCCAACTCTAGGGCCCGTTCAATAGTTGGCTTGTCAAAACCAACAATATTCATCTGTGTCACACCCATCTCAGCAGCCAAGGAGATTTCTTCTGCCTCACGTCCTGCAAATTCCTCTACATTTAAGTGTGTGTGCGTATCAAAAATATCCAAACTATATTTCCTTCTCTTTCCTCAATGTTCCTTAGCTACCAAAAGAAAAGACTTTCTCTCTTCTATACTTCCCTATACTTCCCCTAGTTTCTATTCACTTTGGTTAGTACTTGGTTAGTTCTATGGTTAGCATCTACAGATGAATTTGATTAAGTTTCTCTCTCAATTCATCTTGTATATTTTTTGTTACATGACTATAGATCCTTAAAGTGATAGATTCATCTCTATGTCCAACTCGCTCCATAATAGCCTTTATGGGTATCCCTAGTTCAGCCAATAAACTAATATGCGAATGTCTAAGCATGTGAATATTATAGGATCTGTGCCCACCCAACACTACTTCACAAATATTTTTTTGATAAATCTATATAATAAAGGCTGTCTCATAATGTTACCTTGCTCAGTCACAAAGATGAACTCCTCATCAAAAACAGTTACTACGAAAGTACTCGATAATTTCAAGCAACGTTCACTTAGTACTATCGTCCTGACAGAACCTACTGTTTTTCGTTGTCTGTAAGATTCTCTCATCATATCCATGAGCAACATAATCTATTGTATGATCAATTGTTAAAAGATTCGCTTTGAAGTTTACATCTTGATAGCGAACCCCTATAAACTCTGCAAAACGAAGACCAGTTAAAAAGATAAATTCCATTGCCAAAGCATAACGCTTATCTTTATTGTGACTTTCCTAATACGATAAAACCTGTCCTAGTTCCTCTCTACTAATGAAATTATCCTTAGCTTTTTGCAACTTCTCATAGTCTGCTTTCTGCTTCGGAATTACCACCCCTTTAACTGGTGAGTCAGAAATATATCCGACCTTTACAGCATAATCAAAGATACCATTCAAGTATATTTTTTTCGATTTTTTTCTTGTTGAATTTTTGAACATTCAAATTCATTAGATATGTTTGAACTAGCTGAGTGGTGTAATCTGATATTCTCAAATTTCCTACTGCTCCCATGAAAAAGCTCTAAACTTTTTCATCTCACTTCTATAACTAGAAGATTTTTATCTCACTGGAACGAATCGTTTTCCATTCTTCCAATAGTTGACTAAAAATCATTTCTTCTAGTTGTTTCTTTTTCAACTTCCTCTTTTGTAGGGGCGGTTAGAAGTTTTTTTCGATTTTTTTAGCGCTAAACGACGTTTTTGCTTCTGCTTGAGAAAACTCTAGATTTTTGATTTTTAGAGTCACAGAGACTTGCTTCCACTTTCCCTCTCGTTCATGATAGAATTTCTCATAATAACGGTATTTACCATTATCTAATTTTTTAAAAAAACATTTTCTTCTCCTTGTACTTTTAAAGCAAAGGAAAGCTATGTAGCATAGCTTAATTATAACATAACTACATAGCTTCCTCATATTTCTTTTTGTTTATAAAGAAGAAATTCCTTATAACCTTCAACATTTATATATACTCTCTTATGAGAAGGCTTCAAAATGTATCCTTGGAATTTTTCATTTCTTCGCATTTCTGTTAGATCATTGTTTAAGGTTTTTAACGGAACATCAAATAATTCCGTAATCCCTTTCTTGCTTTTATATATATTTTTCATAAATTTCTCCTATTCTGATATAATAGGGATGGTAAAAGAGATTCTCTTTTATTACCTACTTAGCTTGTCAGTTGCTCCGCTAAAAGTGTCTGACAGGCTTTTATGTTATCATAAAACTCGGTAGTATATTCTTTCACACCATAAGGAGTATCATGTTTTGTAGTACGTGAAAATGTCGGAGGACTGTTAATTTTATAAGTTTCCATAAGCTCACCCTTTGTTGTTGTCATTTCCAAAGGCTTTTTAATTCCTCTGCTAGTTCGATAAATTCTGATACCCTTGGGGTACATGTATAGGCGCGCACCTTTTATAATTGCTTTGTTTTGTGAACCCTCATCACCTATCTGCAAATTAGACAAATAAGCAATCAAATAATTCCCAACCTTATCAGCTCTCTTTAACCTCTTGGTCTTTGTAAAACCTTTCCCCCACATCTTGGCAAGGTCATTGTTAGGAATTGTTAGTTCGGAATCGTTCTTTAATAACACATGCAAATGCCACCTTCCACTAGCTTGTGGTTCAATGACCGTAATATAATCAACATTTCCAAACTGATTACGAATGCGTCGAATGAACGCTTTGAAATCCATGTAAACTATAGCCGGATCGGTAACATGGTCTCGATAAGTCAACGTTATCCATAACTGGTTGATACCTCCCGTAAAATTATGAGCTACTAGACGGCGTAGTTTTTTCATAGTCTGTTTAGTAGACTTCAAATTATCGAGTCGTGTACTACTGGAAGTATCCATAGCGTGAATTTCTCCGGTCTCAAGATTTACGTAACGCTTGCCTTCTATCACTTTGATAATTTGTTCTTGTTGGCCGTTGGCTGTAGTCATTTCTACGGTATCACCATAAACATAGGCTTTAACCAATTTATTGGGAAAAATTTGATTCATAATGTCACCTTTCGTTGTGCTAATGTTTGACGCTTATCAAGTTAATGAGTCAAACTAACGATGTTTAAATTTATTCCATGGTTTATTGACAATAGGAACCCTAAGATTATAAAACTGATTGTGTTGGCACGACGAACAAAGTTCGACCGCACCACCACAACCAGTCTAATTCATCTTAGCCTACTGTCAACAACTTTCACGGCATAAAATTAACCATCTAAGACCACGGATGCTTCAATTTGAACAACGCCCCCTTTATCGTTCGTTTATCTGATTCATTACAGATGATGAACACTAGATAGCGTAAACCATGCTTTAGATATAGATCAGCGAGACCATGAAGAGCATATTTGTGCAAATAAAAGATCCAAGTATCCTGTATCCTTAATAGAACTTCTTGGGGTAGCTCTCCAAAAATTTGAAACCGAAAAACTACACACCTAGCTCCAAATTCTCGAATCCCATGGTTATCCATTGTACATACAGGAACTCTTTCATCTGCTACGTGCACTCTCTGGACCGACTTGCTTCCATCGGCTTGAACAACTTCCTGAGCTTCGTAAATTGGAACTAGTGTATATGCAAACTGATTTTCCTGAATATTTTCTTTCACTAATTCTACCAATACATTTTGCGTAGAAGCTAGAAATCTATTCCAGTTTTTTTGATTTTCTTCTATCTGGACTTTCCTCTGGTACTCCTGAAGTTTTCTGCCACAAAGATGACAAACTTCCTTAATACCTTCAAAAATCTTCATAGGTATTTCTTCGATAATCGACGGCATATTGACCTCCTTTAAAGTTCGACTACTTCATTGACTTTTGCAATCAAACTAAGCTGGTTACGGTACTCTCCATATACAACAGCCTTCTCAATATCTACAATTTCTACAGTTGTGAGCATTGGTTGATACGAGTCATAATCCTTCATCGATGCTAGTGGAACTTTTACAGTGAGTTGCTCTCCAATATTATTTTTTTCGTTTGGATAATCACTGTCATCGGAAAAGATAAGTACGCCCACTTTTACCCCTTTTTCAATTTCTGAACCAGTTTCACTTTTTTCTATCCACCTTTTGGCGGACACAAAACGTAGTTCTTTGCGAGAAAGGAACCGTGACGCATCAAACTCTGTAAAATGAGTTAAGTTCTTAAGTGCCATAATTCAATACCTTCTTTCTAAACTTAAAAGTAAATCGTCTACTTTTAACGAAATAAATACTGTGACGATTACAGATAGCAACATTTTAAAATCACCTCCTTGCTTATAAGGAGAAATTTTAAAAGAATTCGGAGGTGATTCTTAATTTTTTAATTCTTTTCGCAGAATCTCTATAATACGCTCATAGTGTCTTTTTGACAGTTTTGTCAGTAAGCCCGAATTCTTTTGAAAGACTTGAGTACGATTTACCTTCTAAAACTACTCCATATAGAATTTTTCTATCTCTTTCACTCAGCAATCTCTCAATAGCATTCTTTATAATAGCAATTTCTTCTTTTTTAATTAGGAGAGACAATGCATCTCTATTATCTGCTATCGTATCTAGTAAAGGATCTGTATCACCTGAACCACTATCTAAACTACGAAGACCATAAGAACGATCTTTTCTACATGAATTCTCATAGGGCTGGTTTAATAAGTTATCTACCTTAGCCCAATCACCAGATAATACAGCTTTATTAATTGCTTCTTCTCTACGTTGTTCTACTTTTGTTAAATCTACCATATGTTGGTACCTCCTGCTCGGGTTTACCAACCATACAGAGTTTGTCTTCTCACGCTATCGCCAGTGGAAAAAAACTTAGTAGTCATTTTTAGATAAAAAAACAGTCAGATGTATAAAAAAATAGCAGTTATACAAAATCGTATAACTGCTATTCATTTCTTTAGAACCAAATCTATATGCTATTTGTTTTTATTCAATTATTCTTTTAGTTCTACTTTTTCTAGTTCCATTACTGCGTTATTCTCTTCATTTGAGGTATCATTCTTCAAAAATCCCATGAATACTTTTCTTACCATGTTCAACTGGAATAAAGAATTGCTCTCTATCCAAATTAACATATTTTTTTCTGTATCCTTTATCTTATAGCCTCTACTTTCCATGATTTCAATAATTTGTTCTTTTGTTTTCAAATTCTGAACAGTATTAGTAAATGATTCATATGAAGTTAAATAAATCACCTTGTCTCCTACAATAATTCTATCACTTGAAAATTTAATGTTAGGCAATCTATCTATATTTTTTTGATTTTTCTTCCACAGAACCCTTATTCCCATAAACCTTCGTAACACGATAAGTTCCGCTGATTTTTTTGTATTTACTAATGGTACTAACTCATACGGCACAGCTGTATTCTCACCAAATATATCAAGATATACCATCTTATGTTGATCTATCTTATACAGGATTCTTCCGTAACGTTCTTGGTCTTTATTATCAAGTAATGAAATAAACTTCAAATCTTCTTTTTTGATATCACTATTTTTTAATATCTCGAAATTTTCCTTAAATGATTTGACGATATCTTCTTCCGAAAGTTTAGTTTTTTTGTGATATTTTTTAAAAATCAGAATATGAATCATGAATAGTTACATCATAATTAAATACTTCATTATTTTTTTAGCATATAGTCAATTTTTTTAATTTATCTGAACCTGAAAATTCCCAAACACTAGTTTTAAGTCCTACTGAACCCCACTTCTTATCAAACAAATTATCACTTGATGAATTTTTCGGAAAAATAATTAGATATGCTTATACCTGCAGCGGCAAAGATACCCAATATAACAATCGTAAGTAATATGACCCTCACTAAACTAAATTTTTTAGTTTTTTTGCCATTCTTACTATCCTTTTTACCTTCTTCGTTTTTTTCTGCTTTCTCATATATCTTATTCTCCTTGATTTTTGTATCTATTCTATTAGCAAAACCTGAGTTTATTTCTTAATAATCTATGTTATTTAGATATTTTTTTGAAATTCCTCTTTTTTTCATGTACTGTGGACTAGGCATTTTAGGTATTCCTTCAATACCTTCAAAAATCTTTGAAACAACTTCTAAGGCAATCCAATTAAAATTGGTCTGTTTTTCTATTGTTTCATTTATATTTTTCCACTCTGTGGGAACCATATACGAGAGATCTTCGGGGAGTTTAGGATAGGTTCCTTTTTCAATAATTTTAGAAAGAAAGCCGTATTCTCCATTCGGCAATGTTAGTAACACATAACCAACATTTCTCTGGTACAAGTCCGATTCTGTCGTAAATAAAACTTTTCCACCATTATTTTTTGCAAAATAATAATGAGCTTCTAAGCTACCTAACTGAGAATATTTCTTCTCACCATTTCCCATGTCCCATTCTTGTAATTTATACACAGCTATTTCTTCTGCCATGTTATTGCTCCTTTTGTATTGTTTTTTATCTATTTTAACACAAAATAGTACGATGCGCTATACTATATTGATATTTTGGACAGCTAACTGTACTTAAAAAATCATATAAAGGATAGTAGAATAGTACAAAAGAGGAAATTACAGATGGAAGCTAATCAATTACAAAAATACATAGCAGAGCGTATAAGAGAATGTAGAAAAGAACAGAATCTCAGCCAAGAACAATTATCCAATCAAGCTGGACTAGGTATTAAAAGCAATACAAAACATCGAGAATATGAAATACGATTTTAAAATACACACACTTGAAAAAGTGCTTACTGCTTTAGGAATGACCGTAGAAGACTTCTTTAATTTCCCACTCTCAAATAATTACGTCCCTATAACTACATTGATCGATAACATCTCAGATTTATCTCACACAAAAAAATTAAAAAAATCATTTCTTTGTTCAATGAAATTGTTAAAAAATATAGATTAAAAGAGGAACTCTCAATGAATTCCTCTTTTTGTATGCTACTTTAACTTTCCTTTGGTTAGTTTTTATGGTTAATTTGTGCCTCAATAATGTCATGAGTCCTTAAACTTCACTCCAAACACTCTAAGTATGAGTACCAAAAATCATCTCTTCTAACCTCATTTTCTTCCATCTATTATACCAAAAATAGCATCCCTCGGCTTGGAAAAATATCCAAATACCAATCATTCTCCCTTGACTACCTTTTTTCAAAGCAGTATAATAACACTTATTGAAATTTTCAGCAAAGGAAAAGAAAATGTTTAGAAAATTAAAATATACCTTTATCGGTCGGCCACTCAAGTCTCTCACAGACGGCGAAGGGGGCTTATTAGGAAAAATGCAGGCACTTGCAATGTTATCCAGTGATGCCCTGTCTTCCATCGCCTATGGACCTGAACAAGTCATTATCGTTTTAGTCAGTCTCTCTCCTCTCGCTATTTGGTGGAGCCTCCCTATCGGTATTTTTGTCCTCTTACTCCTCGCTAGTTTGACCATTTCCTATCGTCAAATCATACACGCCTATCCTCAAGGAGGAGGGGCCTATATGGTTACTCGGGAAAATCTCTCCCCCGAACTAGGCTTAATTGCTGGTGGCAGTCTCCTTGTTGACTATATGCTGACAGTAGCCGTATCCGTCGCTTCTGGAGCTGATGCTATTACAGCAGCCATACCTGCCCTCCATCCTTATAATCTTCATATCTCTATTTTCCTAGTCTGCCTGCTCATGCTCTTGAATTTAAGAGGTTTAAAAGAATCTGCTAGTTCTCTGATGATTCCCGTCTACCTCTTTATCTTCAGCACCGTCTTTCTCTTGCTTTATGGGTTCTTTCAACTGTTTACAGGTTCCCTAAACTATCAGGCGACTTCAACCATTGGACAAACTGTTCCGAGCCTTTCCATCGTTCTCCTATTGAGAGCCTTTACCAGTGGCTCTGCCTCTCTGACAGGGGTTGAAGCTATTTCAAATGCGGTACCATTTCAAAACTCCGAAGGAAAAGAATGCTGCTGAGACCTTGACCATCATGTCGCTCATTTTAGGCTTTCTTTTTGCGGGCATTACCTTCCTAAACTACTGGATGGGCATCACACCTCAACATGGAGAAACTATCCTCTCACAAATGGCAAAAGGCATTCTTGGTGATTCATTCTTTGGTCATGCTAGCTACTATCTCTTCCAGTTCTCAACAGCCTTGATTCTAGCTGTGGCTGCAAATACTGGCTTTTCAGCCTTCCCTATGCTGGCCTACAATATGGCAAAAAACAAGTACATGCCCCATCTCTTTATGGAAAAAGGGGATCGTCTTGGCTACTCAAACGGTATCTTAACTCTGGCTTTTGGAGCTATGATCCTTCTTCTCATTTTTAACGGGAATACTGAACGCTTGATTCCTCTTTATACTATCGGGGTCTTCGTTCCCTTTGCCCTTTCTCAGACTGGGATGATTCGCCATTGGAAAAAGGAAAAAGGAGTAAACTTCTTAAAATCTGCCTTCGCTAATATCCTTGGAGCCATCATTTGTTATGCCATTGTCCTCATTTTACTCCTCTTCAGACTGGGTGATATCTGGCCATTCTTCCCAATTATCCTAGTTCTAACCTTCCTCTTTTTGTCCATTCACAACCATTACCAAAAAGTGGCAAAACAACTGCGACTCTACGAAGGAATTGAAAAGCGCACTTACGACGGCAATCTTGTCCTTGTCCTAGTAGGAAATGTTACTCGAGTAAGTGTCGGAGCCATTAACTACGCTCAAAGTATCGGTGATGAAGTGTTGGCCATGCACATTTCTACTAAAGAAACGGCAGAAAAAGACCAAGAAATTCTTCAGGAATTTGCCGACTACTTCCCAAATATCACTCTGAAGAATATCAATACCAGCTACCGCGACATCATCACCCCTAGTGTTAAGTATGTCAAACGAATCGCCCAAGAAGCTAAGCAAAAAAACTACACCGTTACAGTCCTCGTCCCACAGTTTATCCCTAACAAGCCTTGGCAAAATATCCTGCACAATCAAATGAGCCTCAAACTAAAATACGCTCTCAGATGGCATGAAGATGTCGTTGTCGCTAGCTACTCCTATCACTTAAAAGAATAAACAAAAACTCAAAATCAGTAACGTATATCTGGTTTTGAGTTTTTCTATATGTGATCTTTTAAATAGGCCCTCTATGAGTTTCAGTTGAAATGGACGATTGCATGGACAATTCACTATGTAAGATAAAAAGAAAAGCCAGTAGACTCGAGTTCCTACTGACTTCTGTGTTGAATTCGTTTGGATTAAGCAGCCAAAACTTTGCGTCCTTTACGACGACGAGCTGCCAATACGCGACGACCGTTTTTAGTTGACATACGGTTACGGAATCCGTGTTTGCGCGCACGACGAAGTTTACTTGGTTGATAAGTACGTTTCACGATGAATACCTCCTCATAGATTTTGTATTCGTTTAGCCGGCTATAAAGTGATCAGTTACTAAACATACCTTACTATTCTATCTGATTCTGCCACTTTTGTCAATAGCTCCAAGCAAATGTTTTCTAGCTTTTCCTATGAAAGCCCTATCTACGATACTGTTTCAAGAAACGAGTCATCTTTTCTTGGATTTGTGCTAATTCGTCCACTCGTGGAAGGTAAACGATACGGAAATGGTCTGGTTCTTGCCAGTTAAAGCCGCGACCATGAACCAAAAGAACCTTTTCTTGTTTCAAGAAATTAAGAACAAACTGCTCATCATCATCGATGCGATACATATTGCGGTCAATTTTAGGGAAGATATAAAGCCCCGCCTTAGGCTTGACTGCAGACAAACCGGGAATATCTTGAATGGCATTGTAGATAAAGTTTCTTTGTTCATAGATACGACCACCAGGAAGGAGTAATTCATCCACCGACTGGTGACCTCCTAGCGAGGTTTGTACAACTTGCTGAGCCAAAACGTTAGAACAGAGGCGCATATTTGAAAGCATATTGAGCCCTTCAATATAGCCTTTAACATGGGTCTTAGGTCCAGATAAGACCATCCAACCCACACGAAAACCAGCGATACGGTGGGATTTCGAAAGACCGTTCATGCTGACGCAGAAGACATCTGGAGCCAGACTTGCTACCGGTGTATGAACATGTCCGTCCATCACCATGCGGTCATAAATCTCATCTGCAAAGATGATCAAATCGTTTTGGCGCGCAATCTCGATGATCTCCAACAAGAGTTCCTTAGGATAAAGTGCTCCAGTTGGGTTGTTTGGATTGATAAGGACGATTGCCTTGGTATTGGAAGTAATTTTTGACTTGATGTCATCAATATCTGGATACCATTCTGCAGCTTCATCACAGATATAGTGAACGGCATTTCCTCCAGCTAGGCTGACAGCAGCTGTCCATAAAGGATAGTCTGGCATAGGTACCAAGACCTCATCACCATTGTCCAACAACCCCTGCATGGACATAACAATCAGCTCACTGACACCATTTCCAAGGTAGATATCATCAATGTCCACATTGGGGAATTTCTTCAGTTGGCAATACTGCATGATAGCCTTACGCGCCGAAAAAATACCCTTAGAGTCAGAGTAACCTTCACTATCACGCGCATTCATAATCAAGTCATGAATGACCTCATCTGGCGCTGTAAAACCAAATTCTGCTGGATTTCCTGTATTCAGACGTAAAATCTTTTCACCATTTGCTCGCATGCGCATGGCTTCTTCCAAAACAGGACCACGAATATCATAAGCCACATGCTCTAACTTACTAGATTTGTTGTATTCTTTCATTTTTTTCCTCAATTCGTCAGGATAGTAACATTATACCACTAGAAAGTCGATGCGACAAGTTTCCTGAAAGAGAGGAGTGCAGAAAATAGTAAAACCTTGCTAAAAAGCAAGGAGAGCAGAGTTCATCAACTAATCCTATAGATAGTGCTGCTAGGAAAAATCCTACAAGAGGGCAATAGCAAGCATCTAACATCAAAAAAGGAGACTGATATTTTTGAAAGACCACATTTCCATTTCGAAGCATAGCATAACTCAAAAACAGTTGAAACAGCAAATGAGTTAGAGCTAGGTAGATAAAAAAATCGGAAAATAAAGGCAAGTAATTCTGACATAAAAATAGATAGATAGAATTTGAAGAGACAGAGGGATCAATAAACAACTATAAAATCGTTTCAAAAAAGATTTTTCTGCTATTCCAAATACGTGAGCCATAAGGACACCCCCTCATCTCCGCTCTCTTACATAGATTCAGTATAGCATAAATAAATATATGATGAGGACGATAACATTTTTCGACTAAAAATACTTTTTTTACTTTACTTCTTTAGTGAAAAGGATTACAATAAAAAGTAAGAAAATTTCAGGAGGTTTCATTATGGCACAACGTTACCAAAAATGTTATGGTTGCAATTGATGGTTCTAAAGAGGCAGACTTGGCTTTTGTTAAAGGTGTTTACACCGCTCTACGCAATGATTCCAAGCTCACTATTGCCCATGTTATTGACACACGCGCTCTTCAAAGCGTGTCTACCTTTGATGCTGAAGTTTACGAAGAACTCCAAGTCGACGCTGAAAGTTTGATGAAAGAGTACGAAACGTGCAAAAGATGCGGGCGTGACGGATATTCACATCGTCATCGAAATGGGAAATCCGAAAACCCTCCTTGCCCGTACCATTCCAGACGCAGAAAATGTTGACCTGATTCTCGTCGGTGCAACAGGTCTTAATGCCTTTGAACGCCTCTTAGTTGGCTCTTCATCTGAATACATCCTCCGCCACGCAAAAGTTGACTTACTGGTCGTGAGAGAACAAGAAAAAACATTATAGGAATACAAAAGGAGCCTGGGACAATAGTCCCGTGACTTCAAAAAAAGCAACGGCAAATCCGTTGCTTTTTGCATGGTTGAGAGCTATTTTGTCTCAGATACTTTTTCTTATACAAATAAACGCACAAAACTATAGAGCAACAAGACACTACCGAGTACGATACGATATTTCCCAAATAGTGTAAAGTCGTGCTTCTTCACATAGCTGGTCAAGAAACGAATAGCAACCATGCTGACCGCAAAGGCAACTCCCATAGCGACCAAAAGCAAGAATAGTTGACCAAAACTCAAGAGTTGACCTGCTTTAATAAATTTGAAAATCTTTAAAGCACTAGCTCCGAACATGACAGGAATCCCGAGATAGAAGGTAAACTCTGTTACGACAGAGCGACTTGTTCCATTCAACAAACCACCAACGATAGTAGCACCGGAACGGCTCGTTCCTGGGAAGAGGGCGAGGACTTGGAAGAGTCCGATATAAAGGGCTGTTTTATAAGGCAACTTGTCTAGCTCTGTTACTGTTGGTTCAATGGCTTGCGCCTTATTTCGTTTTTCAAGATAGATAAAGGCAACACCATAGATAATCAACATAATGGCAACCGAAACCATGTTATGGAAGTTGGCATCAAACCAATCATCCAGTTTAAAGACCAATAGCAACGGTAAGGTCGCAACGAAAACTTTTGACCACAACTGCCAAGTTCGACGAACTTCGACCTTGGTTTTACCAGGTTTGAAGGGATTGAGCTTGTTAAAGTAAATTACCATAACTGCTAAAATAGCACCAAGCTGAATGACAACATTAAACATGGACATGAAGGCTTCATTTTGGTCCTTGTATTGTACAAATTCTTCAACCAAAATCAAGTGTCCAGTACTTGAAATTGGCAACCATTCTGTAATTCCTTCAACAATCCCAAAAAAGATTGACTTCAAAATTTCAATAAAATACATGCATTACTCCTTTTTCTGTCCTCTATTATAACATAATTTCGGATGTTGCGATAGATTTTTTAGAAGGCACCGATGCTACCTCCGCCTCCGCCTCCTGAGAAGCCTCCACCCGAACTTCCACTTCCAGAAGATACGGAGTAGGTACTTGCTGTGTTTGCAATACTAGCATAGTGGCTCATTTGAGCAGTTGAATGGTAAAACATACTGTGCCAGCCACAAGCTACGTAAAGATTGATATCTGGGTTCTCAACTTGAATCTGATAAAATTTCATCAAATGACTCACCTTGTCCGCATAACCAAATAAAGTAGCATAGACAAGGAGGCGATTCCAAAGAACAATACTCTCTAATTCGGCCTTGTCTAGGTGAGCGATATCGCGAAGCATGTTTTCAAAACTAGTCCAGAGATAGTATGCTTCTAGTCCTTCTTCGTTTAAAACGCCATCACGAGTATCAAATCGGGTCGTCCAATAATAGACGGCAGCTAACATCAAGCTCACAAACCCAAGGATAGGAAGTGGCAGAGAAAGGTACCCGTGAGCATCCAAACTATACAAGAACCAGCCAAAACCAACGAAAGCAGGTAGAAGCGTAGAGACGCCTATCGTCAATCGCAAGATTTTTTCTCCATTACTCAGTGGGCGATAATAATCTGGAAGTTGCAAAGAGGAAACCCGCTTTCTCACCCCATCCTGCATCTGCTTCAGTGCTTGCTCGAAAGACGACTTAAGCTTACGTCCCGTTTTCTGAATCCGTTTTTCATCAGCCGCTTTTGCACCTTGGTAAAGACTCGTTGACACTTGGTAATCTGCAAACAAATCTGAAACAAGCACTTCTTCTCTTCCTGAAAAAGCCAAATTAAGGCAATCTTTTTCAAAACTTGCCAATCCTTTTTCTTTTACTACTTTTAAACGGACCTCATCTCCATTTGAGATGATTGAAACATTTCCACGGTCGATCACATCCAATAAAGTTGCCTGAACGAGTTGGTCAAAGGTGAATTTCCCTCCTCCCTTGGTCAAGGGACTGACTTCCTCTAAAGAAGTGGAGTAAACAGCTTCCGATAAAACCATCGGTTCTAAGTCCATTGGCGGTTCATAGAGACGGTGATTTTTAGCATATTTCTTCGATGGGGAGGTTTTTCTTCTGTAAATGCAGTAGAAAATAACACTAAAGACTAAGGAGAGCGAGAGTAGCAAAGGGATAATCCACGTAACCAGAGCTTTGCTCTGAGCTTTTTCAGCAGTAATGGATTCCTCTATTTTTTCAAATTCTGCTAAACGATTGCCCTTCAATCCCTGATCCAAAGCTGTTTCGAAATCTTTTCTAGGCCAATAGGCATGCAATTCAACCCCACGCTGACGAGGTAGGTTCTGTAAATGAACACGATAATCACCATCTATCTTTTCTACCTTGCCCTCTGTAAAGAGTTTCCCCGTATGAAAGAACAATTTTTCTGCTCCATTAAAGCCCGTTACTCGAAACTCAAAATTTTCGATAGGTTCTGAACTATCCGTCAGGGGCTGCCAATTAAGTTCCGCGATATCATCATATAGAAATAGGAGGTTTTTTAGTTGCCATGTGATTACCACTTCAACAGTATCTCCCTTTTGGCCTGGATTATACACTTTTACAGTATAACCTTCCGATTCTTCTATCACTTCACTATTGACATTTTCAATGGCAGCAGCATTCTTCCATACCTGAATCTTCGGACTGGAATCTATTTCAAAGCCCTTTGGCATCTTACCAGAACGACCAAGTCCTACTAGTTGTCCATTAAAATCCTCATCAAAATGATAGACTACTTTCTCCCTAAATTCTGCCGTATTATCTGCATGAATATACAAATCACCTTGATAAGAGCGAATCTTGAAATCAACCGCAAAAACAGAGAGTGGTAAAATACAAAACAAGCTAAATAAAAGTAAGAAAAAAGTCTTTTTCACAACACAATCCCCCTTTTTATCTTTGCTATCATTATATCATTTTTTATAAGTAAAAGGCTTACTTGTATTGAAAATCTCACCATTTTTTTAGATACAATAGAG
>BNJV01001886.1_pt1 | contig 16575 bp, 14 predicted proteins | sample 8540591 | NCBI WGS metagenome assembly BNJV01 (sample SAMD00202457, study PRJDB9452) | human saliva metagenome | host: Homo sapiens
AGTGCTGAAGCTTCCGGTAGCGAAGCTACATCATTTAGTGTATCAAGTACTGCTAATAAAGATGGTGCGCTTGCTATTGGATCGCATTCAACATCTTCAGTAAAAGCTGGTACAGCTATTGGATACAATGCTTCTGTATCTTACAGTGGTGCTGGCGATAGTTGGGGCGCAACAGCTATAGGTGCACAAACCTCTGTAACTGGTAAAAATGCAGTAGCTATTGGTCGGGCATCAAAAGCGAGTGGTAATAATTCACTTGCTATAGGTGCTGGCAATAATGATGATGGTACAGCTTCTACTGACTTTGCTGAATCAACTGGTACAAACTCATTAGCAATAGGTTATAATGCGAAAGCTAAAAATATTAGTGCTGTAGCAGTAGGTAAAGGTGCAAAAGCTGAGGGGGTTGCCTCTACAGCACTTGGTGAAACTGCATTGGCAGATCATGATAATGATAGTGCATTAGGTAATAGCGTTCATGCCAGTGGTGGCGGATCCCAGTGCGGTTGGTTATTTAGTGACTACGTCAGGTAATCAAGCTTTTGGTGCCGGCTCTAATACGACTGTATCCGGCGGTCTTTGCTATTGGTATTGGTTATATGAATATTGCTTCTGGAAATCGTGCTATCAGTATTGGTGCAGATAATAATGGTACAAAAAACACTGCATCGGGTGATTATTCCGTTGCTCTTGGTGCTGCTTCACAAGCTACGAAGACTAATAGTACTGCAGTAGGTACAAATTCAAATGCAACTGGAGAAGATTCATTTGCAGGTGCATCTGGTAAAAGCGTCAGGTGATGCATCAATCGCCATTGGTAAATCAGCAAATGCCGGTGGTACAACTGTTCTTTGCTAGTTCCATTGCTATCGGTGATAATGCGTGACATCTGGTATTACAAGTACTGCAGTTGGTAAAAAAAGCTTTTAGCGGATAAAGATAATGATAGTTCTTTTTGGTAATACTTCTCATGCTAGTGGCGGTGGTTCATCTGCTATTGGTTACTTAGTTACTACGAGTGGTAACCAGGCTTTCGGTGCTGGCTCTAATACAACCGTATCTGGTACAGTGCAGTAGGTATTGGTTATAGTAATGAGGTTACTGGTGACCGGGCTGTTGCAATTGGTAGTTCGTTAAATGGCGTAAAAAAACTGGAGCTTCTGGAAGTTATGGTGTAGCTATGGGTGCGCATCTCGTGCATTAGCAGAAGCGACTACTGCTATCGGTAAAAATACAACCTCTAATGGTGCAGACTCCATTGCTATTGGTACTCTTTGCTACATCCACGACCCATGACGTCTAGTGCAATTTCTGTAGGTAAAAATGCTAAGACAGAAGATCGAAATGCAGTAGCAATCGGTGTTGATTCGTATGCAAAAACTATGGATAGTATAGCAATTGGTAATACTGCAAAAAGCGACTGGGTTGGTATCTACTGCTTTAGGGTGCTCGCGCTGAAGCCTCAAATTACTAGTGCCGTTGCTGTTGGTATAAATGCTAAAAGCAAAAAAAGATCGAGCTACAGCGTTGGGTTTTTAACGCACAAGCAAATGAGACAAATTCACTTGCTCTTGGCTATGGTGCAAGTGCTACTGTTGACAACAGTGTAGCTTTGGGTTCCGGTTCAAAAAGCTAATGTAGGTAGTGGCACTCCAGGCTTTAATCCTCATGCAAGTCGTAATGATCATATACGAATTTATCTGGTAATACATTAACTAGCACTTGGGGGGCCGTTGCAGTTGGTGATGGCACAAATACACGTCAAATTATAGGTGTAGCAGCTGGTACAAACGATACAGATGCAGTTAATGTAGCACAATTAAAAGCATTAAATTTAGCTTTTACCACAGATGGTAATGCTGGGGATGTTAATTTAACTAATACGTTAAGTGTAAATGGTGATACTGATTATATTGCTACTTCAGGTGGTACTGGTCAATTAACTATTTCTGGTAAGATAAAAGATATTAGTGTTGATACTAATGGCACTGCTACTGCATCTAAAGGATTGGCTAATGCTGCTAATGTAGCTACGGCTATTAATAATGCTAATGCAGCTCAAACCATTAAATACAAGGCTAATGGTACAGGAAATAATTCTGTTAAACTTTCTGATGGCTTGAATTTTACAAATGGTACAACTACTACGGCAACAGTAGGGGCGAATGGTCAAGTATCCTTTGATCTTAATACGGCAACAAAGCAATCTATTACTGATTCTGCTACTGCTGTAGCGCGTACGATTTCTCTCGGCGGCGATACTGGTACTACAACGGCTAAATCATTAACATCTAGTAATGTTAACTTTGGTGTTAAAGAGTGGCAGTCCTACATATCTTACAACTAAAGCAACTGGTAACGATGTGACCTTGACTATTAATGAGCAGGCCATTAAGAATGCCGCTAAGGATGCATCATCTTTCAAGGTGAAAGCAAATGCTACTGCTGCAGAAGATGTTAAGGGTGGCGATACAGTTGCTTTCAACAATGGTGATAATATCGCGATTACCCAAACTGGTAAGACCTTTAAAATTGCTACAGCTAAAAATGTAACATTTGATACCGCAACTATCGGTACCAATACAACTATCGGATCTACAGGGGTTACAACTAATAAGGTGACTGTAGGCACTGTTTCTATTGATGGAACTAACGGCATTAACGCAGGTGGTAAGGCGATTACTCATGTAGGCACTGGTCGTGTATCTAACAGCAGTACAGATGATGGTAATGTTGCTAACATTGGCGATGTTAAAGCTATCGCTAATAATGCTGTATCTAATTTGTCTACAGAACTTGGTATTACAGATGGTACAACTAGCGGTACTAGTACTGTTAACTTAAAGACTGAAAAATTAAAAGTTGTTGGCACAGGTGCTGCCAAAGCAACTGTGAATGGCCAAACCATTACAGTTGATGTAGCAAAAGGTACATTAGTAGCTAATGCGGCAACTGGGGCCTTAACAGGTACTGCTGGTGTGGTTGATGCTAATGATATGGCAACTGCTGTTAATACAGCGATTACTAAAGCAGTGGATAATGCTACAGGCAACCAAGCTCTTAAAATTGGTGGTGACACTGCAGCTACTGGTTCTGTTAACCTTAAGAGTGATACATTATCCGTAAAAGGTGATAATAAATTTATTAAAACCGCAGCATCTGGTAATGACATTACTTTATCGGTTGATGAACAAGCAATCAAAACAGCAGCAAAAGATGCGGCTTCCTTCAAAGTAAAAGCTAATAGTGGAGCTGAACAAGAAGTAAAAGGTGGAGAAACTGTTACCTTTAATAATGGCGACAATATCGAGATTACCCAAACTGGTAAGACCTTTACAATTGCTACAGCTAAAAATGTAACATTTGATACTGCAACAATCGGTGTAAATACAACTATTGGATCACTGGTATTACAACTAATAAAGTAACAGTAGGTGGTGTCTCTATTGATGGCACTAATGGCATCAATGCAGGTGGTAAACAAATCACTAACGTAGCAAGTGGTGGCACAACAGCTACGAATGCAGCGAATATTGGTGATATCAATGCGGCTATTTCTAGTTTGACTACTAATCTAGGTAAGAATACGACCATTGCTTATAAAGCAAATAATGCGAGGCGGTCAAACAGTATCCTTAGCAGATGGATTTGATTTCACTAATGGTACATTAACAACTGCAGAAGTAGCAGCTAATGGTGTTGTGAAGTTTAATGTAACGCAAGGTTCTTTGTCTACTGATGGCAATGGTAATATTACAAATACGGCAGGTGTAGCTACAACAGATGATGTAAAAACTGCAGTTAATACAGCTATTACAAAAGCTGTAGATAATGCTACTGGCACACAAAAACTTGATATTTCTGCAGGTGGTACAGATAGCTCCGTTAACCTTAAAAACTCAAAAAAATTAACGGTAGCAGGTACAGGTCTTTGCGACAGCGTCTTTGAATAATCAAACGATTACTGTTGATGTAGCACAAGGTACATTTACTAATAAGTCCGATGGTACAACGAGTGCTACAGCTGGTGTAGCTAAGGCGGCCGATGTAGCGGATGCTATTAATAATGCTAATACAGCATTAAGCAAAAAAATTACGGATGCAACGGCTTCTGTGTCTACATTAGGTAGCAATACATTTACGTTAACAGCCGATAGTACATCTACTACAGGTCAAGCGCTTAATAAATCTGGTGGTCTATCTTTCAAAGTAGCAGGCGATGGCGATTTAGTATCTACTAGCGCTACTACAGATACTGTAAAAGTAGCTGTAAAAAAAGGTACATTATCTACAAATGCAGATGGCACAATTAATAAAGCTACAGATGGCGTAGTAACAGCAGATAACATGACAACTGTTGTGAATGATGCGATTACTAAAGCAGTTACATCAGCTAAAGATGGTTCTGCATGGAACATTTCAACAAATGGTGGTACAGCTACAAAAGTATCTGGTGGTAATACTGTTGATTTAAAGGGTGGAGATAACATTGTAATTGAACAAGACCCTACTGATGGTAAAAAAATCACAGTTAAAACGAAAAAAGATCTTACATTAGATTCTGTGACTGCAGGCAATACTGTAATTAATACATCTGGATTGACTAATGGTACAACTGCTATTACTGGAACTGGTGTTACAACAGATAAGGTAACAGTGGGTGGTTTGTCTATCGATAAAACAGCAGGTATTAATGCTGGTAATAAGGCCATTACTAATGTAGGTTCAGGTATCGTGGCTAATAGCAATGCAGATAATAGCAATGTAGCTAACATTGGTGATGTTAAGACTATCGCTAATGATGCTGTAGCTAATTTGTCCACAAATCTTGGTGTTACAGATGGCACGAATAATGGTACTGTTAACTTAAAGACTGAAAAATTAAAAGTTGTTGGTACAGGTGCTGCCAAAGCAACTGTGAATGGCCAAACCATTACAGTTGATGTAGCAAAAGGTACATTAGCAGCTAATGCGGCAACTGGGGCCTTAACAGGTACTGCGGGTGTGGTTGATGCTAATGATATGGCAACTGCTGTTAATACAGCGATTACTAAAGCAGTGGATAATGCTACAGGCAACCAAGCTCTTAAAATTGGTGGTGACACTGCAGCTACTGGTTCTGTTAACCTTAAGAGTGATACATTATCCGTAAAAGGTGATAATAAATTTATTAAAACCGCAGCATCTGGTAATGACATTACTTTATCGGTTGATGAACAAGCAATCAAAACAGCAGCAAAAGATGCGGCTTCCTTCAAAGTAAAAGCTAATAGTGGAGCTGAACAAGAAGTAAAAGGTGGAGAAACTGTTACCTTTAATAATGGCGACAATATCGAGATTACCCAAACTGGTAAGACCTTTACAATTGCTACAGCTAAAAATGTAACATTTGATACTGCAACAATCGGTGTAAATACAACTATTGGATCCACTGGTATTACAACTAATAAAGTAACAGTAGGTGGTGTCTCTATTGATGGCACTAATGGCATCAATGCAGGTGGTAAACAAATCACTAACGTAGCAAGTGGTGGCACAACAGCTACGAATGCAGCGAATATTGGTGATATCAATGCGGCTATTTCTAGTTTGACTACTAATCTAGGTAAGAATACGACCATTGCTTATAAAGCAAATAATGCAGGCGGTCAAACAGTATCCTTAGCAGATGGATTTGATTTCACTAATGGTACATTAACAACTGCAGAAGTAGCAGCTAATGGTGTTGTGAAGTTTAATGTAACGCAAGGTTCTTTGTCTACTGATGGCAATGGTAATATTACAAATACGGCAGGTGTAGCTACAACAGATGATGTAAAAACTGCAGTTAATACAGCTATTACAAAAGCTGTAGATAATGCTACTGGCACACAAAAACTTGATATTTCTGCAGGTGGTACAGATAGCTCCGTTAACCTTAAAACTCAAAAATTAACGGTAGCAGGTACAGGTGCTGCGACAGCGTCTTTGAATAATCAAACGATTACTGTTGATGTAGCACAAGGTACATTTACTAATAAGTCCGATGGTACAACGAGTGCTACAGCTGGTGTAGCTAAGGCGGCCGATGTAGCGGATGCTATTAATAATGCTAATACAGCATTAAGCAAAAAAATTACGGATGCAACGGCTTCTGTGTCTACATTAGGTAGCAATACATTTACGTTAACAGCCGATAGTACATCTACTACAGGTCAAGCGCTTAATAAATCTGGTGGTCTATCTTTCAAAGTAGCAGGCGATGGCGATTTAGTATCTACTAGCGCTACTACAGATACTGTAAAAGTAGCTGTAAAAAAAGGTACATTATCTACAAATGCAGATGGCACAATTAATAAAGCTACAGATGGCGTAGTAACAGCAGATAACATGACAACTGTTGTGAATGATGCGATTACTAAAGCAGTTACATCAGCTAAAGATGGTTCTGCATGGAACATTTCAACAAATGGTGGTACAGCTACAAAAGTATCTGGTGGTAATACTGTTGATTTAAAGGGTGGAGATAACATTGTAATTGAACAAGACCCTACTGATGGTAAAAAAATCACAGTTAAAACGAAAAAAGATCTTACATTAGATTCTGTGACTGCAGCTAATACTGTAAAAGTAGGCGCTGGTACTAACCTTATTACATTGGATGGTACATCTGGTGCTGTAAGCGGTAACACATTCACAGCTGGCAATGCATCTATGAATACAACTGGATTCCGTTTAACAGGTGGTCCATCTGTGACAACAACAGGTATTGATGCTGGTAATAAAGTAATTACCAATGTTGCTAGTGGTGGTACGACTTCTACGAATGCTGCAAATATTGGTGATATCACAAAGGCGATTAGTGACTTAACTACTAATTTGACTAAGAATACTAATATTGCATACACGGCAAATAGTAATGCTTCAGGTCAAACTGTATCCTTAAAAGATGGCTTTAACTTCTCTAATGGTACATTAACAACTGCAGAAGTAGCAGCTAATGGTGTTGTGAAGTTTAATGTAACGCAAGGTGCATTATCTACGGATACAAATGGTACTGTATCAGCTGGTACAGCTGGTGTAGCAACAACTGCTGATGTAGCGAGTGCTGTGAATAGTGCGGTTAGTACAGCGGTAAATAATGCTACAAGTAATCAAAAACTTGATATTAGTGATGGTACAACTGATGGATCTGTTAACCTTAAAACTCAAAAAAATTAACGGTAGCAGGTACAGGTGCTGCGACAGCAACTTTGAATAATCAAACGATTACTGTTAATGTGGCGGAAGGTACATTTACTAACAATACAGATGGTACAACTACAGGGACAGCTGGTGTAGCCAAAGCTACAGATGTAGCATCAGCTATTAATAATGCTAATACAGCATTAAGCAAAAAAATTACGGATGCAACGGCTTCTGTGTCTACATTAGGTAGCAATACATTTACGTTAACAGCCGATAGTACATCTACTACAGGTCAAGCGCTTAATAAATCTGGTGGTCTATCTTTCAAAGTAGCAGGCGATGGTGATTTAGTATCTACTAGCGCTACTACAGATACTGTAAAGTAGCTGTTAAAAAAGGTACATTATCTACAAATGCAGATGGCACAATTAATAAAGCTACAGATGGCGTAGTAACAGCAGATAACATGACAACTGTTGTGAATGATGCGATTACTAAAGCAGTTACATCCGCTAAAGATGGTTCTGCATGGAATATTTCAACAAATGGTGGTACAACTACAAAAGTATCTGGCGGTAATACTGTTGATTTAACCGGTGAAGATAACATTGTAATTACACAAGATTCTACTGATGGTAAAAAAATCACAGTTAAAATGAAAAAAGATCTTACATTGGATTCTGTAACTGCAGCTAATACTGTAAAAGTAGGCTCTGGTGCTAACCTTATTACCTTAGATGGTGCAACAGGTGGAGTGAGTGGTAATACATTCACAGCGGGGAATGCATCTATGAATACGACTGGATTCCGTTTAACAGGTGGTCCATCTATGACTACAACAGGTATTGATGCAGGTAATAAAGTAATTACCAATGTTGCAAGTGGCGGTACTACAGCTACGAATGCTGCGAATATTGGCGATGTAGATAATAAAGTTACTAGTGCGATTAATGATTTGACTACTAACTTGACTAAGAATACAAGTATTAGTTACACAGCAAACAACGATACTCCAGTTAAAACTGTATCCTTAAAAGACGGTTTTAAATTCACTGATGGTACATTAACAACTGCAGAAGTAGCAGCTAATGGCGTTGTGAAGTTTAATGTAACACAAGGGTCTTTGTCTACTGATGGCAATGGTAATATTACAAATACAGCAGGTGTAGCTACAACAGATGATGTAAAAAATGCTGTTAATACTGCGATTAATACGGCTGTTACTAAAGCGACAGGTGCTCAAGTACTTAATATTACAGATGGCAATAATAATGGTTCTATTAATCTTAAAAATGACGCGTTGAAGGTTGTAGGTACAGATGGTGTTACTACTGAAGTGAGTGGTAAAACTATTACTGTGGGTCTAGATACAGCTACAAAGGATAAGATTAATAATGCTAGTGTAGCAACGAATAAAAATATTTCTCTTGCTGCAGATACAGGCACTGCGTCTAGCCAATCCTTGAAAAATGGTGATGTATCCTTTGCTGTGAAAGGTGCTACTGGGGATTACATCTCTACCAACATGAATGGTAGTACTGTAGAGATTTCCACTAAACGTGCAACCATCAATAGTAATGCCGCTACAGGTGAAGCTTCCGTAACTGGAAATGATGGCCTTGCAACTGCAAAAAATGTAGCCGATGCTATTAATGCGGCGACTGCAAAAGCAGTATCTCAATCTGCATGGAAGCTTGCTGCAGATGGTACGACCGGTACAGAAACGATTTCCGGTGGTGACACTGTTAACTTCAAAGCTGGATCCAATATGGAAGTATCTCGTACTGGCAAGGATATTACCTATAAGACAAAAGACAATGTTGCTTTCACAACGGTAACAGCTGGTACAGGCGCTAATGAGGTTAAATTAGACGGCAATACTGGCACGGTAACTGCTAAGGATATCACTGCTACGGGCGATGTAACTGCTAAAAATGTAACTACATCTGGTAATGTGACTGCAGCAGGTACTGTGAAAGGTGACACTGTTCAAGGTAATACTGTGAAAGCTGGTAATGTAACAATTACAGGTGGTACAACAAATACCATTACTGGTCTATCCAATACAACATGGACTCCAGCAGGTGGTATTCAAGCTGATCGTGCAGCTACTGAAGGTCAATTGCAACAAGCAATTAATCAAGTAAATAATACTGTTGGTAATACAGCGTTAACTTTCAAAGGGGATACGAATCCTGCACAATCTATGACGTTGCAAAGTAATACATTTGCTATCACTGGCGATACGATGATTAAGACTACAACAAATACTAATGGTATTGGTTTAGCTCTCGATACATCAAAAGTTAATATTGCCTATGCTGCTAATGGTGTAAATGGTCAAACAACAAGCCTTACAAGTGGATTTAATTTCACTGATGGTAATCATACAAAAGCAACTGTAGGAGCTAGTGGAGTGGTGAAATACGATGCTAAAACATCGACTATTTCCGTCGCAAATGGTCATGCTACAGCTAGTGGTAATGATCTTGCAACTGCAGACAATGTTGCTGATGCTATCAATCAAATGACTCAAAATAATGCGGGTAATACAACGCAACTTCGTCAAGAAATTAGCAAGGTTGCTACGGAAACGCAACGTGTAGGTGCTCATGCGGCTGCGATGGCAGCGTTAAAACCAATTCAATATGATCCATTAGAGCCAACTCAAGTTATGGCGGGTGTAGGCAATTATCATGGGGAAACGGCAGCGGCTCTTGGCCTAGCTCATTATACTAATGAAAATACTATGTTTAATGTAGGTGTTTCTCTTGGTGGTAACCATAATATGGTAAATGCTGGTGTGACTCATAAATTTGGTTCTAGCCCAGAAAAGAAAAATATTCCTGATCGTTATAAAGCAGGCCCTATTAGTTCCATTTATGTAATGCAAGATGAAATGACTCAATTGCGTACAGAAAATGAATCTTACAAGGCTAAGCTTGATCAACAACAATCTGAAATTGATGCATTAAAAGCTGCGGTTGATAAATTATTAGCTGCAAAAGCATAATTTTAGATGTATATATCGTTACATATTTGTATATATTCATGTATGAATATGTATATGGTGAAAAGCCACCACTCTTTATGAGTGGTGGCTTTTTTTATACTAAGTTTATCTAAAAGTTAAAAAGTTATATAATTTTCATAAAAAAATAATGATTTTTAATTGCGTGAAATATAAAATTATATTTACATAAGTTTGTATGAGATAAAAAAATACACATACTAAAAATTAAATCATTTTACTTTCATAAATTTCTTGAGATAATGTTTATACATTAATATTAATAAAAAAATGTGTATTTATTAGCTTGAAATGCATTAGATGAAGATGGCAACCCATATATTACCTATACTTATACATTCTTCGAAAAAGATTGATTAGCTATTAAATATTCTGATTTTTTAATGCGATTTCTTGAATGGAAATAGTAAACTGTGATAAAATTATGAAAAATAGTCGAAAAATAATAATTGAAATAAATTCGACAAAAATACGATTATTGTAACTTAGTATTTGTGATAGATAATATATAGTTTTTTTGAGAGTTAATTGGTAAAAAGGAAAGACAATGAATAAGATTTTTTTAAAGTAATTTGGTCTAAGTCGAAACAGTGCTACATCGTAGTATCTGAAATCGCAAAAAGAACAAAAACTGGGAAAAAAAGAAAAATTGTAGTGGCCGGGATATTTGCGGCTTTGGCGATGGTTAATGGTGGACAAGCAACATTTGCGAGCATGGCCAGCAGGTGGCGAAGGAGCTCAAAGTGCATTTTTGGATGGGGCGTTCATCCAGTGCAACAGGTCAAAATGCTCAAGCTATAGGTGTGGCTGCTAATGCTTCTAGTGCTAAATCCGTTGCTATAGGTTCTGATAGTTTTGCACAAGGTGTTCCAAGTGGTGGCGAAGCTAATGCAGCAACAGCAGTTGGTGCACATTCTAATGCTACAGGACCGGGTGCATCTGCTTTTGGTTTTAAAGCTATAGCTAATGCTGGAAATGCTACCGCAATTGGTACTGATGCTAATGTTTCTGGTCAGTATAGTGTAGGGGTTGGCTGGAAAAGTAAAGTCACTGTTGATAACTCTATTGCGATTGGTGAACAAGCCAAGGCACTCAAAGAGGGATCTTCGGTAATGGGCCCAGATGCACGTGGCTATGGTAATGGTTCTTTGTCTCTTGGCTACCAAGCACTGGCTGGTGCGAACACTTATACTGGAGCTGTTAATAATGGGGCCCCATTTGATGATAAGGCGGCTACGATTAATGCGTATAATAAATGGGGCGATGCCGCTATAGGTTTACGTGCTGTAGCAACTGGTGGTAATGCGACCGCACTCGGGCGTAGTGCATCTGCAACAGCTGCAAATGCAATTGCTATTGGTGGTGGTAATGGTGATTCTGCTATCGATAACACTGAAAAACAGAGGCTACTGGTGAGAAATCAACTGCGATTGGGTATAATGCAAAAGCAAAAAATACCAATGATATAGCTATTGGTATGACAGCTAATGCGTCTGATGGAAATGCTATTGCTATCGGTAGAAATGTGACATCTGCTGGTGGGGCTAGTACATCAATAGGTTATTACTCTAGTGTTACAGGTAATCAATCCATTGGCATCGGCTCTCAGATTTCTAACTCTGCACAAAAAGCTACAGCTATTGGTTATAAAGTTACAGCGAGTGGTTCGGGGGCTATTGGTATTGGCTCAGGTACAGATGGCGGTAGTAATGTAATAGCATCTGGATCAGATGCTATTGCTTTAGGTACATCAACACTTGCAGATTCTGAAAAAGCTATTGCCATTGGTGCAAATTCAAAAGGTACTGCTATTGGTGCCACTGCATTAGGTCGTTCTTCGGCGGCAACTGGTGCATCGGCTACAGCATTGGGGTCTCTAGCCAGTGCTACAGGTACAACAGCTACTGCTGTGGGTATGCAAGCATCTGCATCTGGAAATGAGTCTCTAGCTATTGGTACAACCGCAAGTGCAACTAGTGGCAGAGCGTTAGCTGTTGGTACGAATGCCAAAGCTACAGGTGAAAATTCCGTAGCTGTTGGTAGTGGTGCGGGAAACTCTGGGCCACGAGGATTTGCAAGTAGCATAAATTCATCGAGGTCCGTTGTTAATACGCTTAAGACTATTAATTATGCCACTACTGCAGAGGGGGATAATGCAGTTGCCTTAGGTTTTTATGCAAATGCTAAGAATAGTGGGGTCGCTGTAGGTCAGAATGCCTTAGCTGCAACTGGTGGTGTAGCAATTGGTAAAGGTGTTTTTGAAGATACAAATAATAATCTTGCAGGTGGGGTTGTAATAGGCCAAGATTCTGCATCAACAGGTATTTACTCATTAGCTATGGGACGAAATGCTTTTGCTACTGGATCTACTTCTATGGCTATGGGCTATGAGGCAAGTGCAAACGGTAACTTTGCTGTTGCGATGGGCCGAAATGTAACTGCTACGGGGACATCTACCGCCATTGGTCATCATGCGACTGCATCTAATGGTGGTTTGGCTATCGGCAGTCAAGAAAATGATGCATCTAACGATAAAACGACTGCCTCTGCAAAAGGTGCTGTAGCTATTGGTAAGAATACTACGGCTAGTTCTGAAGATACCGTGGCTATTGGTACTAATGCCCAGTCAGATAAGAAAGGTGCTGTTGCGTTAGGTAGTGGTTCTACGACTGCAACATCGGCTACAAATATACCTTCTGCTACAATAAATGGTATTACCTATAATTTTGCTGGCGCTACAAACAATCCTAATATGCAAGTTTCTGTAGGCAACGCTAGTGCAACACGACAAATTAAATGTCGCAGCTGGTGAAGTATCTGCTACAAGTACGGATGCAATTAATGGCTCCCAATTATATGCTGTAGCCAGCGCGATTAAGCCTATAAAGTATGTATCTATTAATTCTACAGCAACAGGTGCTGGTAGTAATGTTGATAATGATGGAGCACAAGGGGGCAATTCTATTGCCATAGGTCCATCTAGCACAGTTACAAAACAAAATGGTATTGCTATCGGTAGTGGTGCTCAATCCTTAAGTGAAGATAGCGTTGTTATTGGTAGAAATGCAAAAGCAGAAACTAAGACTGGTGCGGGCTTAACAACTACAAGTCGTGCAATTGTTATAGGATCAAATTCTCGTGTAGCAGCCGATATAACACAAGGGGTTGCCATTGGTAGTGGTCTTTCTCCAGATGAAGGTGCTGTTGTTACAGGTGATCAATCCATTGCTATTGGTGGCAATGTAAAGGTTGATGGCCATTCTGCGATTGCCATTGGTGGCGATGATGCCAGAAAAGCTGCAAATCAGCTAGTCTCCTATACTAATAAGAATGATGCTGAGGTTACTGGTACCTTACAAACTGCAATTCAAGATCTAACAGGCTATAATTTGACAGACTATAAGGCACTACAGCAGCTCATGCTGGTGTCGCCTATGGTACAAGTGCTCTTGCCGGTAATGCAGGTGTTGCAATTGGTACTGCAGCTAACAGTATGGCTCGTATGAATGATAAAGGCCAAGTTGTTAATAATAACCCTGTTACTAATGCTGTGGCCATTGGTACTGCGGCTCGTGCTAACTTTGATAACTCTGTAGCTATCGGAGGTGGTTCTAATACGGACCATTATGCAACAAAACAAGTGAATGCAATTATTGATGGTGTAGAAGTTAAATGGTCTGGCGGTGAAAACATTTCTCCTGGTGACGTTGTTTCCTTTGGTGCTAAAGGTTTCGAACGTCAGCTTAAAAATGTGGCGCCAGGTGAGGTTTCTCAAACAAGTACAGATGCAGTTAATGGTTCTCAAATCTACTCCTTGGCACGTAAAGTAACTAATATTATGAACGGTGGTTCTGGTTCTGTGGTTAATGTAAATGCTACAGGGGAACCGCTTTCAAAAGTATCAACGATTGAGAATGGTACTAAGGTTGAAAAATACTACCGTACAGTAGATGTCAAAGATGACGGTACATTAGTAACTGGTGCTGTTGTACAGACCCCAGCATCATTAGCACTGGTGAATGTTGCTCAAACTGATACGAATAAGCAAACACAAACTCCTCGAATATTAGGAAATGTGGCTAATGGTGTGAAGGATAATGATGCAGTTAATGTATCTCAATTAAATGCAGCAAAGGTAAAATACTTCTCTGTAAATTCTTCTGATGCAGGCAATATAAATAATGATGGTGCTACAGGTACAGATGCTATAGCAATTGGACCTAGTGCAGTATCTAATGCTGTTGGATCGGTGGCTCTTGGTAAAGATGCTAAAGCCAATGGTGACTTTACTGTTGCTCTTGGTGGTGGTAATTGGCAATTTAAGGGCGCTCAGGCTAATGGTGTTGGGACTACCGCCTTGGGCTCTAGTACAAAGACTAAAGTGGGTACAAATTATCAAACAGCCATAGGTTTTGGTGCTTCAACGGAAGCTGAAAGTGCTCTTGCCATTGGGTATAATGCAGCTGCGTCAGCACAAAATGCTATCGCATTAGGTAGAAGTGCATCTACAGCTGGACAAGATGCAGTTGCTTTAGGAAGTTCGTCACAGGCTAAGGGCGATTCAGGCCTAGCAATAGGTAATGGGGCACAGGCTAATAGTAATAGTGTAATATCTTTGGGGTACCAAGCAAATAATGGTGCTTCAAATAATGCTAATGGTGTTGCCATTGGCTGGGCTGCCGGAATGCAGTCCAATGGTCTTAATAATGTTGGTGTTGGTACAAATGCAGGGCGACAAGTAATTGGTAATAATAATACTAGCTTAGGCAATGGTGCTGGTAATATTGCTAATACTAAAATCTATACTAGTGAGTCTATTATGCTTGGTACTGGTGCCAAAGTTGTCGGCAGCAGTGCTACTAAATCGATTGATAATGTTATTGCTATTGGTAAATACTAACGGTAGTGCCTCATCTGCTATCGCAGTGGGGATTAATGCAGGTTCCTCTGCTGAGAATGGTGTAGCAATAGGTCCTAATTCCAATACTTCTGCGTACAATGGTATTGCATTAGGTTCCTTCTCTGAAGCTAGTACTGCAGCTGGTGTACAAGGATACAATGTTAATACAAATCGCACAGATAAATATGCCGGATTAACTGATATTGCTTTAACAAGTAAACTTGGTGCAGTATCCGTAGGCAATAGTACGATGACGCGTCAGATAACCGGTGTTGCAGCTGGCACTAATGACACAGATGCCGTTAACATTGCTCAATTAAAAAGTGTTAACTTAGCTTTTACAGGCAATACTGGCAGTGGAGATGTCAATCTTGCTAATAGTAAATTATCTATTAATGGCGATAATACTTATATCAAGACCGCTGCAAATGGTAAGGAATTAACTATTTCTCCTAATGTACAAAATATAACTTTAAATAATGGTAGAGCTTCCGCGTCAACTGGATTAGCAGATGCTAGTAATGTAGCCCAAGCAATTAATAACGTTGTTTCTGGAGTTCAGTTGGATATCATTGCCAATAAAGGAACTAAAACGGGCTCAGTAAATCTTAGTAACCAAAAGCTTACCGTAACAGGTGGAAATGGTATTCGCACAGATATCTATTCGAATACGAGTGGACAAAATCTTGTAATAGGCCTTGAACCAGAGCTTGTTAAAGCGACAACTAAGGTATTGGTTTAACTGGAGATACGGGATCCACAGGCCTCAAGTATCTAAAAGATGGTGATGCAGTCTTTAAAGTATATGGTGACGGTAATCTTGTAACTACTGCAGGCTCTGCTACTGGTGTAAAAGTATCTGTTGATTCCACTAAAGTGAAAGATTTAGCTGTTGAAGCAGTAACCGTAAGTAAAGCTAATACTGTAGATAATCCTATCACTGTAACTTCAACGACAGGTACTAATTCTAAAGATTATGCAATTGGTATCGATACTACAAAACTTGCAGCTAAAACGAATTTAGCCTATACAGCTAATGGTGCTGCAGCAAAAACTGTGTCTTTAGCTAAAGGTCTTAACTTTGTTAATGGCACAAATACGGTGTCATCTGTAGATTCTGATGGCAAAGTATCTTTTGATTTAAACCAAGCTACGAAAGATTCTATTAATAAATCTGCTACAGCAGTAGGCCGTACTATTACGCTTAACGCAGATAGTGGTACAGGTTCTAGTCAGTCTTTAAGCAATGGTAATGTGTCCTTTGCGGTGAGTGGTGCCACTGGTGACTATATCTCTACTACAATGGATGGTAGTGCTGTAAAAGTATCTACAAAACGTGCCACAATTGATAGTGATGCCAATACTGGTGCTGCTTTCGTAACAGGTGCTGATGGTTTAGCTACTGCTAAGAATGTAGCTAGTGCTATTAACTCTGCTGTTAATGGTTTGTCTCAAAAACTTAAACATCAGCGATGGC
>BNJV01001337.1_pt1 | contig 16529 bp, 33 predicted proteins | sample 8540591 | NCBI WGS metagenome assembly BNJV01 (sample SAMD00202457, study PRJDB9452) | human saliva metagenome | host: Homo sapiens
AGTTACGTATTGCTGAGAATCCGGCCGCCTTTGACCACCTCTGGTGACGTCCGGTTGATGCCGATCATTTTCCTTCAGACCGTCATCACGGGCTCATCGGCCCCGCGCTGCGGGCCACGTGCCTGAACTCGCCATCTCGTTTTCCGTCCTTAGAACTTCGGTCCAGCCTCGCGAGCGGCCTCAGCCAGCGCGCGGACCCGTCCGTGATAGCGATAGCCGAACGATCGGGACGCAGCCGATTCGATACCAGCTTCAGTGCTGCTTTTTCTGCAACGCGCACGATGGCGGCAGCGTCAGCGTTGCCGCCACGGCCCGTTTTCGCCGGCCAGCTGGGCGCGCATCCGCTTCGACCGTGGAGGCCGAGACCAGCGCGATCACCCTCGGGGAGATGATGTTGGCGTAGATGTGAGCGTTAGCTGCGGAAAGCGGCCAGACGATTGACGCGCGCTCGTTGATCTTTGTCACGCGTCCGACGCGAGCGACGCATCGCGATGCCCTTTGTCAATTACCATGCTCTGTTCCTGCTGCCCGGTGATCTGCCCGCTGCCGGCCGGGACCGCGTCCTGCCCGCAGGAGATCACCCTCCGTGCCCTCACTTCTTCTTGGTTTCCAAAGCGTGACCCTTTCGTCCGGGTACCTCACGCCTTGCCCTTGTAAGGCTCGCGGCGGACGGTAGGCTGCGGATGTGTAACCACCTGACCAACCTTCTGCTTGTCGGCCCTTTGAGCAGCGATCTCGGTCTGGCTCAGCGTTTTCAGCCTTGACGCCTTCCGGAAGCTTGTGCACGACGGTGCGAGAAACCCATGCGACAGGTTGAGGTTGCTGCCCTGGGCCTGGGCACGGAGCCCACGCCGACGAGTGGGTCGACGACGCTCGAAACCTTTGGTGACGCCGTGGACCATGTTGGCCACCAGCGCGCGCAGGGTGCCCGACATGGCATTGGCTCGGCCGAGTCGTTGGCGGGCTTGACCACCAGCTGCTCACCCTCCTGGGCGCGATGGTATTGGGGTGATCGCCTCGCGTCAGCGTGCCCGGCGGGCCTTGACGGTACATGCTGCGGCGGCAATACCTTGACCTCCGCACCCTTGGGCACGGGATCGGCATCTTTCCGATACGGGACATAGTCAGGCCTCCTTACGCGACGTAACCCAGCACTTCCGCCGCCGATACCGGTCTACGGCGGGCCTCTGCGGTCGGTCATCACGCCCTGCGAGGCGTGCGATGATGGCAGCACCCAGACCGTTCATCACCTGCGGCAGGTCGCTTTGCGCGCCTTGAGATGCGCAGACCTGGACGGGACACGTTCCAGACGTTCAATGACCGGGCGGCCGGCATAGTATTTCAGCGCCACTTTCAGCAGCGGCTTGCCGTCGTTTTCCTGGACTTCAAAGCCCTCGATGTAGCCTTCTTCACGCAGAACGCGGGCGATGGCCACCTTCAGTTTGGACGACGGGATCACGACGGATTCCTTCTCGACGCGCTGCGCGTTGCGGATCCGCGTGAACATGTCGGCGATCGGATCGCTCATGCTCATTGGTAATCGCTCCCCGTAGCAGAGCCAGTACCAGCTTGCTGCCAGCCTTAGCCAGATCTCGATTCGAGACTTGATCACTTCTTTCACTCCGACGCAGTTACCAGCTGGCCTTTGGTCAGACCGGGGATTTCACCCGCATGGCGAATTCACGCAGCTTGTTGCGGCCCAGGCCGAACTTGCAGAACACACCACGCGGACGGCCGGTCAGGGCACAGCGCTTGCGCATGCGCGTAGGGCTTGCTGCGCGCGGTTGTTTCTGGATGGCGAGACGCGCCTGATAACGCTCCTCGTCCGATTTCGACTGATCGTCAATGATGGCCTGAAGTGCGGCCCGCTTGGCGGCGTACTTCTGACCAGTGCTTCGCGCTTTTTCTCGCGCTCGATCATGGATGCCTTTGCCATTCAATCACCCCTGGAGGTCAACTTCGGTTTTCGGCTAGTGCCAGCCAACCTCAGTTGCGGAACGGAAACCGGAAAGCGGACAGCAGCGCCTTGCCGCTTCCTCGTCAGTTTTTGCGGTCGTCGTGATGCTGATGTTCAGACCACGCAGTGCGTCAACCTGTCGTACTCGATCTCAGGGAACTGCAGTCTGCTCGCTTGACACCGAGTTGTAGTTGCCGCGACCGTCGAAGGAACGTCCCGACACGCCCCGGAAGTCACGCACAGCGCGGCAGGGCCGGTGATCAGACGGTCCAGGAATTCGTACATGCGAACACCACGCAGGGGTCGACCATGCAGCCAATGGGATAACCCTCGCGGATCTTGAAGCCGGCGATGGCCTTTGCGGGCCTTGGTGACCACCGGTTTCTGGCCGGCAATGTCGGTCGAGGTCGCCAACTGCGTTATCGAGGATTTTCTTGTCGGCCACCGCCTCACCCACGCCCATGTTCAGCGTGATCTTGCGTGATTCGCGGCACTTCATCACGGATTTGTAGCCGAATCGCTTGGTCAGCTCGGGAACAGAGCTTGTCACGATAGGTTTCTAAGAGACGCGCCATCGATGTTTTCCTTTTAGGGTCTACAGTTCCGACAGATCTCAGGGCCGGAACCTGTTCGCTGTTCGACTTGAAGACGCGAACCTTGCGACCATCCTCAAGAACCTTGAATCCAACCGGTCACCCTTTGCCGGAGGCCGGATTGAACAGCATCACGTTGGACTGGTCGATGGGCATCGACTTGTCCACCACGCCACCGCTCGTGCCCCCGCATGGGGTTCCGGCTTGACGTGCTTTTTGACGACGTTGATACCGTCGATCAGAAGATGACGGTCATCCACACGCTGGGTGACGGTACCGCGCTTGCCCTGTCCCGCCCGGCGATGACGATGACTTCATCCACTTTACGAATCTTTTGCATCATGATTAAACAGCCCTCGGCTTGAATCCTGTGTTGACCGGCAAGCTCAGAGCACTTCCGGTGCCAGCAGACGATCTTCATGAAGCGCTCGGTACGCAGCTCGCGGGTCACGGGCCCGAAGATGCGGGTGCCGATCGGCTCCAGCTTGCTGTTGAGCAACACAGCGGCATTGCCATCGAAACGCAGCAGGGAGCCATCGGGACGGCGAACGCCCTGGCGGTGCGCACGACGACCGCGCTGCAGATCTCGCCTTTCTTCACGCGACCACGGGGTTGCGCTCCTTCACCGAGACGCCTGTGATGATGTCACCGATTCCGGCGTAGCGGCGCTTGCTGCCGCCGAGCACCTGATACACATGACCTCGCGCGCCCCTGTGTTGTCGGCGACGCTCAGCGTCGACTGCATCTGAATCATTGCAATATCCTGACGATTACTTGCCCAACTTGGACCCGCGTGGCTTTGTGACCCAGCAGCAGCCCAGTCTTGGTTCCGTTGGACCGATTGTGCAGGTGCGCAAACCGATCGGATTGAATTCATTGAAACGACCCGCCCCTGCTGCATCCGCATGTGCCCGGCTGCTGCCAGGCGGAATGAACCGGTACCGGTCGGCGCTCCATTGGATGCTGCACAACCGCACCCAACAGACTGATGCCCACCACGCCGTGACAAACGGCGCCACGGGCATTGCTGGAAGACTTTGGAGTATAGAAAAGCTGCGCGTTTACAACCCGTCGCGGAACATTTGTTGCCCCGGGAGGGCGCAGCCAGTGGACCTGAAGCAGGAACGTAAGCGTGCAAGCGGGGACGCGAGGCAGGACAGGTGCGAGCACAGACACAGGACGTGAGGCATGGCGGGCACCGGACCGCAACACGTCCCTGCGCCACCCTGACGACGGCGTCCTCCGGATACGACAACGACCGGCGGGGCCGGGCGCTGGTTTGGCGAACGAACGCGCCGTATCAGACCACCTTGGCGGCGGTCAGCAGGCGGGTCACGTACCAGGACCTGGTGCGGAGACCGGTCTGCCTTTCCTGGATTTCACGACGTCACCCTCGTTGAACGAGTCTTCCGTGTGGCGCATGGTACTTTGACTGCACCACATACTTGCCGTACACCGATGCCGACCTGCGCGTCGACCAGAACGGTCACGGTCTTCGCATCTGTTGCTGGTGACCCGGCCGGTCAGGGTGCGGTATTGGTGGTGGGTTGCACCGCTTGTTGCTCACTCATTTGGCTGCCACCCTGCTTCTCTTTGATGACGGTCGCGACGCGACGCGATATCGCGCTTGAGCCGTTTCAGTTGGGCCGTGTTGCTGTTCTGCTGAGTGGCGATCTGCATGCGCAGCGCGAAATGGGCGCGCCCCAGATCACTCAACTCCTGCTGCAGACCTGCCACGTCCTTGGTTCTCAGTTCTGTCGCTTTCATTTCGACTCCGTGTTGGCGTCAGACGCCAGGCTGACGGGTGACGAAAAACCGTGGACAACGGCAGCTTTGGCTCGCAGCCAGGGCGAAGGCTTTCACGGGCCAGCGCTTCATTCACGCCGTCCATTTCGTGAGAGCACCTTGCTGGCTGGATTTTGCAACCCAGTATTCGGGGTTTGCCTTTACCGTTACCCATACGGACTTCCGCAGGTTTCTGGGAAATCGGCTTGTCCGGGAAGATCCGGATCCAGATGCGGCCGCCCCGCTTGATGTGGCGGGTCATGGCACGACGGGCCGATTCGATTTGACGGGCCGTCAGGCGACCGCGGGCGGTGGCCTTCAGACCATATTCACCGAAGGCAACAGTGGCGCCACGGGTGGCAAGGCCGGTGTTGCGGCCTTTCTGTTCCTTCCGGTATTTGCGTCGGGAGGGTTGCAACATGATTCTTCACCTTAGCTGTGTTCACTCATCGGACCGCGCAGGCAGACCCATCAGTTGTCGCCCTTGTCTTCGGCTGCGGCGGGGGCCGCCTCGCCAGCGGCTCTTGCGGGGCGCACGACGGCCGGGTGCACGGGCTTCGCCACCTTCGCCGGCGGCGTCACGACGACGGCCACGGCCAGGGCGGCACCGGACGGCCCGGACGACGGCCACGACGGTCTTCGCGTTCGTTGCCGGCGGCTTCCCTTCTCGGTGGTCTCGGGGGCTTCGCCACGACCGAGGGTGTCACCCTTTGTAGACCCACACCTTCACACCGATGATGCCGTAGGTGGTCTGGGCTTCGGAGGTGCCGTAGTCGACGTCGGCGCGCAGGGTGTGCAGGGGCACACGGCCTTCACGGTACCACTCGGTACGGGCGATTTCGGCACCGTTCAGACGGCCGGCGCTCGCTGATCTTGATGCCCCTGGGCGCCCAGACGCAGCGGCGTTCTGCATGGCGCGTTTTCATGGCGCGGCGGAACGTGATGCGCTTTTTCGAGCTGCTGGGTGATCGAGTCGGCGATCAGCTGGGCATCGAGTTCGGGCTTGCGAATTTCTTCGATATTGACGTGCACGGGCACGCCCAGCATTTTGGTCAGCTCGACCTTCAGACGTTCGATGTCTCGCGTTTTTCTTGCCGATCACCACACCCGGACGGGCCGAGTAGATGGTGATGCGGGCGTTCTTGGCGGGACGCTCGATCAGCACGCGGCCGACGGAGGCGTTCTTCAGACGCTTCTTGAGGAATTCGCGGACCTGCAGGTCTTCCTTGAGCATGCCTGCGAATTCTTTGTTACCTGCGTACCAACGCGAAGCCCAGTTGCGACTGACGGCAAGCCCGGAATCCGGTTGGGTGGATTTTTCTGTCCCATGTTCTCGGTCCTTCCTCAGGCCTTTTGCCGGTACCAACCGTCAGGTAGATATGGCAGGTTTGTTTCTCGATGCGGACGCCGCGACCCTTGGCGCGCGCCGAAAAACGGCGCAGCGACTGGCCCTTCTCGACGTGAATCCGGCTCACCCGGAGTTCGTCCACGTCAGCACCATCGTTGTGCTCGGCGTTGGCGATTGCCGATTCGAGCACTTTCTTGAGAATCTTCGCCGCTTTCTTGGGCGAGAAATTCAGGATATTGAGCGCAGCTTCCACCGACTTTCCGCGCACCTGGTCAGCCACCAGGCGACCCTTCTGGGCAGAAATCCGGACCCCGCGCAGGACTGCTTGAGTTTCCATCGTCAACTTTCCCTTGATCTTGTCAGGCTAGTCTGCGACCGGGCCGCCGTCAGACGGTGCGGCCCTCGTCGTGCATCAGCGCTCAGCCTTCTTGTCGGCGGCGTGCCCTTTGAACGTGCGGGTCAGCGCGAATTCGCCCAGCTTAGGACCCACCATGTTCTCGTTGATGAACACCGGAACATGCTGCTTGCCGTTGTGCACGGCGATGGTCAGACCGATGAATTCAGGCAGAACCGTCGAACGACGCGACCAGGTTTTGATTGGGCGCTTGTCCTCGCCAGATGCAGCTGCATCGACTTTTTGCCAGCAAGTGATGGTCGACAAAACGGACCCTTCTTGATTGAACGTGCCATGTCGTATTACCGGTTATTTTTCTTGCGCCGCTGAACGATCATCGAATCGCTGCGCTTGTTGCGACGGGTGCGATAGCCCTTGGTCGGCTTGCCCCACGGATTGACCGGCACACGACCTTCGCCCGTGCGACCTTCACCACCACCGTGCGGGTGGTCGATCGGGTTCATGGCCACGCCACGAACGGTCGGACGGATACCGCGCCAGCGGGTGGCGCCGGCCTGCCGATCTGGCGCAGGCTGTGTTCGCCGTTGCCGACTTCGCCGAGGGTTGCACGGCACTCGATATGGATGCGGCGGATTTCACCCGAACGCAGGCGGACCTGGGCATAGGTGCCCTCACGCGCCAGCAGCTGGGCCGAATTGCCGGCCGAGCGGGCGATCTGGCCACCCTTGCCGGGCTGCATCTCGATGTTGTGGATGGTGGAACCCACCGGAATGTTGCGGATGGGCAGGGCGTTGCCGGCGCGGATCGGGGCTTCGGAACCGGACATCAGTTCGGCACCGGCCGCCACGCCACGCGGGGCCAGAATGTAGCGGCGCTCGCCGTCTGCGTACAGCAGCAGGGCCAGGTGCGCGCTGCGGTTCGGATCGTATTCCAGACGCTCGACGCGGGCGAATGCCGTCCTTGTTGCGACGGAAGTCGACGATCCGGTAGTGGCGCTTGTGACCACCCCCACGATGGCGGGTGGTGATGTGACCCAGGTTGTTGCGACCCGAACCGCGTTTTTCGGCTCGATCAGCGAAGCAACTGGGCGCTCCTTGTGCAAGGTCGGGTGACGACTTTGACCATCGCCCGGCGACCAGGCGAGGTGGGTTTCAGTTTCACGACCGGCATTTACTTGGTCTCCGCGAAATTGATCTCCGGCCCGCTGCCAGACTCACATACGCCTTGCGGATGCTCCGCCGGCGACCCAGACCACGGCCGAAGCGCTTCTGCTTGCCCGCGATGTTGACTCATGTTGACGGCCTCGACGGTCACCTTGAACAGCGACTCGACGGCGGCCTTGACTTCGGCCTTGGTGGCGTCCTGCATGACCCGGAACACGACCTGGTTCTGCTTTTCGGCCACCAGGGTGCTCTTTTCGGAAATGACCGGAGCGATCACTACTTGTGTCAGACGATTCGGGCTCATCCCAGCATCTCCTGAATCTGTGCCAGGGCCGGCTTTGGTCACCAGCACGCTGTCGTAATGCACGAGCGACAGCGGATCGACATGGCGGGTTTCGAGAACCAGCACGTGCGGCAGGTTGCGGGCTGCCAGGTACAGGTTTTCATCTTCGTCGTCGACCAGGATCAGCGTCGATTTCAGACCCATGCCGTTCAGCTTGCTGACCAGCAGTTTGGTCTTGGGCGCTTCCAGTTTCAGCGACTCGACCACCGACAGACGTTCTTCACGCACCAGCTGCGACAGGATGGAGCGCATGCCGGCACGGTACATCTTGCGGTTGACCTTCTGAGAGAAGTTCTCGTCCGGTTTGTTCGGGAAGATCTTGCCGCCTCCACGCCACAGCGGGCTGGACGTCATACCGGCACGGGCACGACCCGTACCTTTTCTGGCGCCAGGGCTTTTTGGTGGAGTGACGGACTTCGCTGCGGTCCTTCTGGGCACGATTGCCACTGCGGGCATTGGCCTGGTAGGCAACGACGATCTGATGAATCAGCGGCTCGTTGAAGTCGGTACCGAAGACGGTGTCAACCACCGGCACGGCGCCAGCCTTCTGACCCTGATCGTTCAAGATATTGAGTTCCATGTTCGAACGATCCTCTCTGAAGCCTTGCCCTTGGCTTCGGCGGCGGCAGCCTTGACAGGCTTCAGACGACGCTTGACCGACGGGGTGATGACCAGATGGCCGCCAGCCGAACCCGGCACGGCGCCACGAACCAGCAGCAGGCCACGATCGGTGTCGATGCGCTCGACGACCAGATTCTGGACCGTGCGGGTGACGTTACCCATTTGACCAGCCATGCGCTTGCCGGGGAACACGCGACCCGGATCCTGCGCCATGCCGATGGAACCCGGCACGTTGTGGGACCGCGAGTTGCCGTGCGAGGCACGCTGCGAACCGAAGTTGTGACGTTTGATGGTGCCGGCAAAAGCCCTTGCCCTGCGAGGTACCCTGAACGTCGATGTACTGGCCCACCACGAAGTGGTCGGCACTCAGAACCGTGCCAGCCGGCACTTCGGCGGCGCGCTCGGGCGAGACGTGGAATTCGGCGGCGACCGTACCGGCCTGCACACCTGCCTTGGCGTAGTGGCCGGCCTCGGCAGCATTCACGCGCGAGGCGCGGCGCTCACCATAGACCAGCTGCACAGCCGTGTAGCCGTCGTTTTTCGACGGTTTTTGACCTGCGAAAACCCGGTTGCCCGAAACGTCGATGACGGTGACAGGAATGCTTTCACCTTCATCCGTAAAAGATTCGCATCATTCCAACCTTGCGGCCCAGAAGACCAAAAGGCGGAACTAGCCTGACTCCCCGGCGTCGCCGGAAATATCAGCCCTGAGACCCCATGCGGAGACCCCTTCAAGCGATTATTGACACCTGCGGCTTCGATTGGCCGCAAGCCTGCGAAAAGTAGGCGAGTATAAACCGGGGTTGGACGCGTGCAAGCGCCGTGCCGCCAGGCGCTCCGGCCAGCGCCAGTGTGTGCGACGACCTTCGATCCTACGCCGGAACCGTGCGGCGCGTCACTGGGTTCTGATCTGGCTCAAGCCCGCACGCGAATGCCCTGCGCAAAGGCCCTGTTTCCTCCCATGGCCCAAGGTTTTCATGCACTGCAACGACCCCGTCCGTAGTACATTTTGGCAATGTGACGTATTGCAAAGCACGCGCAGCAAGGTGGTACAGGGCTGTGACGGGTCATTCCGTTGTACATCCCGCCCTGCAGGCAGACGCGCCCAGCCGGCGCATCCGCACGCCATCGCCCTGCCCGCCCTGCCGGGTCAGCCCTGGATTTCCGGGGCAGGCCCGGTTCGTGACCCCTGCCGGCTGCACCGGGCAACCGGGCACGACAACACGGCCACGGCGGGGGCCGCGTGCCTGCATCACGTCCTCTGCATCCCCTCCCCGCAGACAAGAAGAGCCGGCCATGCTGACACTCGACCAACAAAATACCCTGGCTTTCGAACATGTGCGCAATGCGCTGGTGCACCGTCTGGGCCGCAAGGCCACCGGTGCTCAGTGGCAGCAGTTCGAGGATCGACTGAGAACCCATCTGCCGGCGCTGCTGGACAACCTGCAGCCACTCTACGGGCATCGCCCGGACTTCCTGGAGCAGCTCGACACACTGGTCGACACGGCCTGGACCGGCTGGTCCGAGCGCCCGAAGGAGATGAAGGCGCTGGACGAGGCCCGGGAGAAGACCCCCACCTGGTTCCAGTCGGAGAAGGTGGTGGGCGGCGTCCTCTACGTGGATCGCTTCGCGGGCAACCTGAAGAACCTGCAGGAGCAGATCCCCTACTTCAAGGAGCTGGGGCTTTCCTATCTGCACCTGATGCCCCCGATTCAAGGTGCCGCCGGGCAGGAGCGACGGCGGCTATGCGGTCAGCAGCTACCGCGACGTGAATCCCGAGATCGGCACGATCGAGGACCTGCAGGGCACTGGCCAAGGCCCTGCGCAAGGAAGGCATCAGCCTGGTGCTGGACTTCATCTTCAACCACACGGCCAACGACCACCCCTGGGCACAGGCCGCGGTGAAGAATGATCCCGCGTACAAGGACTTCTATTTCCTGTTCCCCGACCGCACCCAGCCCTGACATCTATGAGCGCACGGTGCGCGAGATCTTCCCGGACGAGCACCGGGGCGCCTTTCCGCAGCTGCCCGACGGCCGCTGGATCTGGACGACCTTCCACACGTTCCAGTGGGACCTGAACTACAGCAATCCGGCGGTGTTCAACGCCATGGCAGGCGAGATGCTGGCCATTGCCAACCTGGGCGCCGAGATCCTGCGTCTGGACGCGGTGGCCTTCGTCTGGAAGCGCCCGGGCACGCCGTGCGAGAGCCTGCCCGAGGTGCACAACTTGATCCGCGCCTTCAATGCGCTGGCCCGGATCGCCGCGCCGTCGCTGCTCTTCAAGTCCGAAGCCATCGTGCATCCGGCCGAGGTGATGTCCTACATTTCACCCGAAGAGTGCCAGCTGTCGTACAACCCGCTGCAGATGGCGCTGCAATGGAACTCGCTGGCTACCCGCGAGGTGAACCTGCTGCAGCAGGCGCTGGAGAAATGGCACCACCCTGCCGCGCGACACGGCCTGGGTGAACTACGTGCGCAGCCACGACGATATCGGCTGGACCTTCGCCGACGAGGATGCCGCCCAGTTCGGCATCAATGGCTACGACCACCGCAAGTTCCTGAACCGCTTCTACAACAACCGCTTCCCCGGCAGCTTTCGCCCGCGGCGTGCCGTTCCAGGAGAATCCGGACACGGGTGATGCCCGGGTCAGCGGCACCTTCGCCCTCGCTGGCCGGTCTGGAGCAGGGTGACCCTGATGGCCGTGCAGCGGATGCTGCTGCTGTTCAGCGTGATCCTGAGCACCGGCGGCCTGCCGCTGATCTACCTGGGCGACGAGGTGGGCACGCTGAACGACCCCAGCTACCTGGACTCGCCCGACGAGGGCCGACGACAGCCGCTGGATCCACCGCCCGCACCGCGACGTGACCCGCTACGATCAGCGCAACAACCCCAACACGGTGCCCGGCCAGATCTTCACCGGCCTGCGTAGCATGATCATCATCCGCGCCAACACACCGGCCTTCGCCGGAGGCGAGCTGATCGGCTACCGGGCAGGCCATCCGGCCGTGCTGAGCTACGCGCAGCAGCACCCAGCAGACGGTGCTGGTGCGGCCAACCACAGCGAGTTCGAGCAGCACTGCCCGGCCCAGGTCTTCCAGGCCATGCCCGATCACCCGGTACGCGACCCTGCTGACCGACCGCTCATACAGCCTGCGCGATGGCGTGACGCTGGCACCTTTACGGGGTGCTCTGGCTCGAGGTCCGCGCGCCGGAATCGGCCGCTCACGCCTGACCCCCTGACCGGATGCCGGGTTCCTCGTCATGCAAAGTCCGGCATTCAAGTCACAGGGCGGTGGCTGGGCGAGTCCGTCCTGTTCTGACCAGCTGCCGCCTCTCCCTCCAACCCTTTTGCCTGAAGTAGAAAGGAGCTCTTGAAGAAGACGCAGATGATGGCCGCTGCCGGTACGGGCATCGTACTGGCCATGTCGTGCCTGAGCACCGCCGCCGCGGCCGAAGAGGCCGCCCCCACCTTCTCGTTCGGCGCTCACCTTCGCAGCGGCGCCGGCACCACCTCCGACGGCGGCTCGCAGGGCCTGCTTCCCGCCTGCCGGGCGCCGCGACGTTCTTCCGTCTAGGCAACGAATGCGACTCCTACGTGGATCTGAAACTGAAGTCGTACCTGGGAGGTCAAGGGCACCAAGTTCGACGCCAAGATCACGCTGTCGCACGGAACCCAGGGCATGGCCAACTGGGGAGCAGAGCACGCCGAGGCTGCGCGAGCTGTTCGTGACGGCCAGCGACATCGGCTCGTCGCTGGACGTGCGAGCCCTGGACGGAGCGATCCTGTGGGTGGGCAAGCGCTTCACAAGAACCCGATGTCCACATGATGGACTACACGTACTGGGAGCCAGGTCAGGGTCCGGGTTTCGGTCTGGACAACGTGACGTTGAGCCGGGCAAGTTCGCCTATGCGATGTTCCGGATGGGAGACTTCACCGGCTTTGGGGTCAACAACGGCCTCAACGGCTACAACCCCTGACCTGATCGGGGCGGCTCGCGTTCGGCCACGGTGCATGACTTCCGTCTGGAAGAGATCAGGGATCAATCCGGGCGGCAAGCTGACGGTGGGCATGGACTTGGTGCGCGCCAGCAACCGCGGAGGCACCAGTACCTACACGGTGGACACCACGCAGTCGGTGGATCTGGACAACAACCCGGCCACGCCGAACGTGGACGTGGTGGTGCGCGAGACCCGCACCATCGACAACAAGGCGGGCAACGATGGCACGGCCTTCACGCTGTCGCACGAGCAGGCCAATGCCTTCGGCCTGGGCGGCACGAACTCGCTGGTACTGCAGTTTGCGCACGACGCGGCCCTACTGAAAGGCTACGGCGTAGGGTGGCAGCACCGACAAGCGCCGCGAATGGATGCTGTTCGACCACTGGCCGTACGAGCCGGCGCACAGCAAATGGTCGGCCACCTCGACGGCGGGCTATCGCCACGCCAAGGTCAATGACGTGAAGATGCGCGAGATGTGGGTGGGCACCCGTCCGCTCTACAACATCAACGAGGTGCTGGGCCTGTTCACCGAGCTGAGCCACCAGCGCGTCAAGCAGGATTCAGAATCGACCCGCACGCTGTCCAAGGTGACGCTGGGCACGCAGTTCTCGATGGGACCGGGCGTGATGGCGCGGCCTGCGCTGCGGCTCTTTGCCACCTACGCGAAGTGGAACGATGCGGCGGCAAACGCCGGCCCCGTGGCCTGCACCGGTCGTGACTGCAACACGGCCGTGACCTCGTTCGCCAACAAGCGCAGCGCTGTGACCTACGGCGCCCAGGTGGAAGCCTGGTTCTGATGTTGCGTCCATCCGGCGCCGGGGCCCGGCGCCGTCTTTCAGAGGAAGATCGCTCCCATGAAGATTGACCATCGCGTGGTGATGACATTTCGCCAGATACTGCTGATGAACTTCGGGTTCTTCGGCATCCAATACAGCTTCGGGTTGCAGCAGACCGCCATCAACCCGGTGTTCAGTATGCTGCACGCCAACCCCGACCAGCTGCCGATCCTGAACCTGGCCGGCCCGGTGACCGGCCCTGATCATCCAGCCGCTCATCGGCGCCATCAGCGACCGAACCTGGATTCCCAGCCTGGGCCGTCGGCGCCCGTTCTTCCTGATGGGGGCGATCGGTTGCAGTGTCTCGCCTGTTCCTGTATCCGCACGTCACCGAGCTGTGGATGGCCGTGCTACTGCTGTGGCTGCTGGACGCTAGCAACAACACCGCCATGGAGCCGTATCGCGCATTTATCGCCGACAAGCTACCCGATGAGCAACATGCCACCGGCTTCCTGATGCAGAGCTTCTTCGCGGGCCTGGGCATCACGCTGGCCAACGTGTCGCTGTATTTCTTCCAGCGCTATTTCACCGCCGTGACCGATGAAGGCATGCCGGTCTGGGTGTATGGATCCTTCTACGTCGGTGCGTTCTGCTCTGATCGCCACGGTGCTGATCTCGGTGCTGACCACCCCGGAAATCGAACCCACCCCGAGGAGTTGGCCGAAATCCAAGCCAAGCCCCACGGTCTGGTCGCTGCCGTCAAGGAGATCTACGAAGCCATCCTGGTAATGCCCAAGACCCCTGTGGCAGCTGGGCGCGGTCTACATGTTTCAGTGGTACGCCATGTTCGTCTACTGGCAGTTCGTGTCGCACAGCATTGCCGACTCGGCCTTTGGCCGGTCGGAAGCCACCGATCCGAAAGTTGCCGCGCACCTGTATGAGCAGGCAGTGGCCTGACCGGGCTGGTCAACGGCTTCCACAACGTCGTCACCTTCCTGTCGGCCTTCGTGCTGATGTACCTGGCCTCGCAAGTACCAGGCCAAGCTGGTGCATGCCTTTGCCCTGGCCCTGATGTCCCTGGGGCTGTGCCTGTTCCCGCACATCAGCAACAAGTTCCTGCTGTTCCTGCCGATGATCGGCTTCGGCATTGGCTGGGCCAGCATACTGGGCGTGCCCTACACGATCGCCGTGGCCGAGATTCCGTCGGGCCGCTATGGCGTCTACATGGGCATCATCAACATGATGATCGCTGATCCCCATGCTGCTCCAGACGGTGAGCTTTGGCTGGATCTACAAGCACGTGCTGGGCAATGATCCTGGCGCTGCAATGACCTGCGCCGGCCTGCTGCTGCTGATTGCCTGCATCGCCACGCTGTTCGTATCGACGCCACACATGCCACGTCGGGACAACTTCCCGATGAAGAATCGCACTCAGAAGAAGGCCTGATCCGCATCGGGCATGGCTCGCCTCCCTGCGGGGTGCGGGCCATGTCCAGCGAATGGGCGTCATGTTCGCCCGGCTCTGCCGGGCTCCGTTGAAAGCTGGTCCCTTTGCGGGGACCGGCTTTTTTCATGTGCGCCCAGCATGGGCGCACACCTGCGGGTGCAAGTCCCGCCACAAGCTGGCCACAGTGAGTGAAGTGAAGCGCAACTGCACAAGGGCGACCGAGTGTGGGAAGGAAGCGTGGAGCGTAATCTGCGGGCCGATGTACAAGAACCGGATACAAGGCGTTGCCGAGCAGGGCGAACGGGCATGTAACCGCGAAGCTCTTGTGGCCAAGGCGAGGTGACGTAAATCCGGCGGTCGTGCAGAGAAGGTGTGCGTTCTTACCTGGGGAGATCTCGCCTTATGCTCGAAAGGGCGACGGTGTCGAGCCGGAGCGAGAAGTCAGCAGAGGTCGTAGTAGCAGGACCAGCCCCATGATGGGACACAGGTCAGGCGAAGGACCGAACGAGAGGATGTGTTGACAGGATCATGTCGATGTCAAAGGCCATGCATCAGAAGCCTGCACGAGTGGGGCGACATGCAGTGAGTAGGGGTGAAGCCCCGAGGGGCGCATGTCGTGATGAAGCCTGCGGCCCGCGACATGACACCGAAGACACAGGAGCAGGGCTGCTCGATGCAGTTCTGGAAAGAGCCAACATGCAGCGGGCATGGAGGCGGGTGAAGGCCAATCGGGGAACGGCCGGTGTGGATGGTCTGGACATCGACCAGACAGCCCGGCAGCTCAAGACCGAATGGCCGCGAATCCGCGAAGCACTGTTGCAGGGGACGTACCGGCCCAGCCCGGTACGACGGGTCATGATTCCGAAGCCGGGAGGTGGACAGCGAGAGCTGGGCATCCCGACGGTAACGGACAGACTGATCCAGCAGGCACTGCTGCAGGTACTGCAGCCGATGATTGATCCGGGCTTCAGTGAACACAGCTACGGCTTTCGGCCGGGACGGCGTGCGCACGACGCGGTGTTGGCCGCGCAGTCGTACATCCAGTCCGGCAGGAAGATCGTGGTGGATGTCGATCTGGAGAAGTTCTTTGACCGGGTCAATCACGACATCCTGATGGATCGCGTCAGAAAGCGCATTGGAGATGATGGCGTATGCCGTCTGGTCCGGGCGTATCTGAACGCGGGAATCATGGATGGCGGCGTGGTCGTAGAGCGGCACGAGGGGACACCGCAAGGTGGACCGCTGTCGCCGCTGCTGGCCAACCTGCTGCTCGATGAGGTGGACAAGGCGCTGGAGGCGCGCGGGCATTGCTTCGTTCGGTATGCCGACGACTGTAACGTATACGTGCACAGTCGTCGGGCAGGCGAACGGGTGATGCAGCTGTTGCGCCGGCTGTACGGCAGGCTGCATTTGCGGATCAACGAGTCCAAGAGTGCGGTGGCCAGCGTCTTCACTGGCCGCAAGTTTCTGGGCTTCAGCTTCTGGATGGCTCCGAAAGGGGTCGTCAAACGGAGGGTGGCCCGAAAAGCCGTGATGGCCTTCAGGCAGCGTGTGCGCTGGCTGACCCGCCGCAGTGGCGGACGCAGCATACAGCAGGTGGTCGATGGGCTTCGCCCATTGCTGCTGGGATGGAGAGCCTATTTCGGACTGGCGCAAACGACAGGCGTCTGGCGAGAGCTGGATGAATGGATACGTCACCGGCTGCGGGCCATCCAGCTCAGGCAGTGGAAGCGGGGCAAGACCATGTTCAGAGTTGTGCGCCATGGGCGCAAGCACGGAAGTGGCCCGGAAAGTGGCGGCAAACAGCCGGCGCTGGTGGCACAACAGTGCGATGCTGCTCAACAGCGTGCTGACCCTGTCATGGTTCGACAGTCTTGGCCTGCCCCGTCTGGCATCATCCTGAATGTCCTCTCGAACCGCCCGGTGCGGACCCGCATGCCGGGTGGTGGCAGGGTGCAGCCCAGAGGGCTGCCCCTCATGCCGATGGGTCAGGGTATCTCTGCCGGGCACACGCGTGCGGGCGGGACTGGAGACCCCCGACAGTAGTACGGGCCACGAATCCGTGGCCCCTGTTGAAAGGTTCAGCGTTCGCCCTTCCCTGCAGCCACGGTCCGGTCAATCCAGCCAAACAGCTCGTCC
>BNJV01001322.1_pt1 | contig 16523 bp, 24 predicted proteins | sample 8540591 | NCBI WGS metagenome assembly BNJV01 (sample SAMD00202457, study PRJDB9452) | human saliva metagenome | host: Homo sapiens
TGGGTGCTCCTACTGGTTGTTGGTTCCGGGCGTGGTTCGGTGAAGGCACCCATAGGGCTGGCAGCGGGATTTCCCTGCACGAGATCAGGCACCGGTTCCTGCACCGCAGGCTGCTGCACAAACACAGGCTCGTTACCGTACTAGCAGTATAGGAACGTTGGGAAAGACTGTTACTATCATGACGGACTTTGATGATTTGCATAGCGATACGCTCCCGCATCGAAGCAGCCCATCCAGATGCCGCCAAGAACCATGCTTCTGCTGTCCAGCACTCGACTAAACCTGGAATTATCACCATACACCCTGGAAAGCCCACCCATGTATTACTACAGCCACTACCGCTACGCTGAGCAGCACAAACATGAGTGGCTGGATGTATTTTCAAGACTCGTTTAGCTATGACGGATACGAGCATCATCCCTGCGTGTTACCAGTGCTGTTAGTGCATGAGTGTTCCACATCAAATGATTTTCCATAGATGTAGATGGGGAACACGGAGGAAAAACATATATTACAAACCCTAGCCCGATGGTAATTATAAAGACGAGGCTATGTTATTCGGCAGGCTCTTTGGCTTTTTCTACCTCCTGCTCCGCTTTTACCCTATTCCAATACTGTTGTAACTGCTCTTCAGACATCCTAGACTGCTTACGCATGATCAGCAGTCCCTAAGAAAAACATACTCGGACGTAAACCAGCCATCATCCCAGCCCAACACAACACTGCCAATAAACGATATGGCGTGGGCAAAAAGGAGCAGGGGGATAGACCCAAACGAGGCACAATAAAAACACACCGAAAGCCCGAAAGGGACGATGTATAAAAATAAAAAAATACAGACATCGGCTACAATCCCAACTGGGGAATCAAGAGCACCATCACGTACAGTAACGGATATATGTGCGACGGGTACTGGTGAATATTCTGATTGACAAACCCTATCAGAGGAACCGCAATAAGAACTTGAAACAGGATGAAGACGGGGATCTCTGTCCACCATTGCACCTGTTTCCAGCCTTCGATCTCGATCCCAAGAAACATTTTCTGAGAGTTTCTCCTCATCATGGGTGCTCACTGGTTGTTGGTTCCGGGCGTGGGTTCGGTGAAGGCACCACAGGGCTACCAGCGGGATTTCCCGCACGAGGATCAGGCACCGGTTCCTGCACTGCAGGCTGCTGCACAAACACAGGCTCGTTACCGCGCGGCGATACAGGAGAAGGACCAGGAGCGTCGCTAGGACCTGAGTTGACAGGAAGAGTGGAGATAAGTTTTATTCCTGGATCTCACCAGATATGTTTTTTCGCCAGGTCTGTTAAGGCTACAGTACCAGCATTACCAGCACCATAACTATTCACTTGAGCCCAATCTCGGAAGACAGGTTGATGTAATGTTGGGTGTCCGGCACGTAAAGCAGCAAATGAGTCTACATACTCCGGAGCTTTCAACGGACGACCTGCAACCGTATCCTCAAACTTTCACCCACTGACCATGACGACGCCCCCACAGGCACAGCACCCGTATACAAAATAATTTACACATACTTTTCGAAGTCTATTTTATTAGAAAACTTACATATTCTAGAGAATATATCTCAGTCTAAGTGACTATCATACGAATAGATTTACTCTCTCGTGAGGGCAAGTAACAAAAACGAGATCCCAAGCTGTACTGGTCGAGGTGCGAATCGAAAACCATTTATGTGCAAACCTCGCTCGCACACCCTCACCGGACGTAAAGCCTTCGGGCAACTCCTTTCGGTAAACCCCCATCGCAGTACTACATAAGCTTTAGAGAGCACCTTGGAAATTACACTTAAGAAAGTGCTGACCGATAATGGGACACGAACTAACACAGCATTAGCTACACCACCACGACTCTTACGTACTTAATAATCACCTACTGGGGCACCCTATTGTGTAGAATCTACAACCCGACAGGGCACTGCAACTCGTTGGAACACTGATACTAATGCGGACCCTATCAGAGAGATAGAACCTAAAACCTTACATGCGCATAAACACCAATTACAGGGCATAGCGTACAGGTTCTAATGAACCACGACGGGTGGATCTCGTTCGTTCAAACTCACAGTGGGGTCAGTACGATAAGCGTGCCACCCTACAAAGCAAGAATCCTTGATTATTTGACTTCAGAGAATATTACTGCCAATAAGGACTACTTTAGGGCCAATTTGTACTATCCCAGTCTCATATGCTCGAAGCCAGCAAAGACTCACAAAGGTTCACCGGCGGTGCAACCAGGCTCGGAGAGAATGGTACGTGTTGGAACGATCTTATTGGGAATGTGAAAGCCTTGGAGCATTGGCGTGCAATGTAGACTTGGTTTTTTGAGAAAATCCTACTGGTGATCTCGGTACTGTTTTCGCCTATGGTTTCAGGAGATGAATAAATTCCTGAGCAAATAAAAACTCTAAATATTTAATTATATTTATAAATCCTTTTGTCGAATTCTTTCTCTGCTTCCAAGGCAAGATACTTTTACTGCTTCCATCCAAAAGTTACCCAGTATATAACCAGATAGACCGGGAATAATTGCCACAAAATAGGGAACCCCCAGTGAAATAGTAATACATAATAGAGATAAAATAATGATTATTTTTAGGATTTTTAATTTTTAGAATTCGATTAAATATAACAGACAAACATACACAAATAACCATTACTATAGTTGCTTGAGTTATAAATATTGTGTAGTTATATTTTTATCTATAAAAATGCTGGGTAGGTTAGCTGAAAAAGCGATTGTAATTATTAATATAGCAAATATTGCAAAAACCATGAATGTTGCTCCCGAAGTTTCCTCATATGCAATATTATTTTCCTGCTCCGCTTTTTGTTGTTGTACATACGCAGCGTACTCCACCGAACTCATTCGGGAAAGCTTAAGCACTTCAAGATAAACAACAAGCACATTTCCCGAATAATACCCAGCACCAATACTAAAAGTACTGAGCAAGAACACCTCTTGGGAAATACCCCAGGGTATCCCAAGAACAACTCCTAGCAGAAAAGGCAGCAGGAAGAACGAAGCGAAATAGATTCCCCAGGCCGGGTACAGTCTGAGCTTAGAGAATAAAAGAACGGTCCAGGCGATTCCTGCTGGGGGCAGAAGTAAAGCAGCTATATAGAATGCTAATGGTTTAGGGTGTTCTACGGCATCGATGAGCATCCAGAGTACGGGGATAGCGACCATTAGTTGAGAGAAGCCTATGGAAAGCAAAGTAGGCCATAACACCGGCTGAACACGATCGTCATTCTCATTGCCAGAGGCTGGGTCAAGGCTTTTTGGGGTGGCACTGGTATTGGAAGCTGGTAACTCCCGAACATAGGTGCGTTCAGGAGAATCTTTTTCTCTCAAATCCGTGTGTTCAGCTGGTAGGAAGTTTTCTTCAGGAATATTTCCTTGGTTTTGTTCAGGATGGGAATCTTGTTCATGGGTGCTCACTACTGGTTGTTGGTTCCGGGCGTGGGTTCGGTGAAGGCACCACAGGGCTACCAGCGGGATTTCCCGCACGAGGATCAGGCACCGGTTCCTGCACTGCAGGCTGCTGCACAAACACAGGCTCGTTACCGCGCGGCGATACAGGAGAAGGACCAGGAGCGTCGCTAGGACCTGAGTTGACAGGAAGAGTGGAGATAAGTTTTATTCCTGGATCTACTAGATATGTTTTCGTCAGGTCTGTTAAGGCTACAGTACCAGCATTACCAGCACCATAACTATTCACTTGAGCCCAATCTCGGAAGACAGGTTGATGTAATGTTGGGTGTCCGGCACGTAAAAGCAGCAAATGAGTCTACATACTCCGGAGCTTTCAACGGACGACCTGCAACCGTATCCTCATTTCACCCACTGACCATGACGACGCCCCCACAGGCACAGCACCTACTTGGCTCGCACCTGCGCCTGCCAGCAATGCATACACTGTGTCCCCGCCCTGAAAGCGGACCCTGCCCGGTAGCCAAGCTCCATCCCTGGGCGTTAGCAACATTGAGCCCACCGGCGCCCATAGCCTCCACTAGTATTACGCATTCCAGACGAAAGCTGCCCACGAGAGAGTGAACTGACCGTAGGTTTGACCAAACCGCCGAGTACGTTACCCGTAGCACCAGAACCAACGTACCAGTATTGAACTCTTGTCCAGTCCCATTTATCTCGACCGTACGCGCGAGCTAGGCATCATGCTCGCCACGAGCATACAAATGACTGTTGGCTTCAATACTCGTTGCCCAGCGTACACTCCAGCATTGACTGCAGCACCAGTAGCCGCGTTCACCGTCGCGTTCTTTGCCACTGGGGCAGCCATCCGGGCACCAGAATTTACTAGGTTCCAACCAGCCTTAGCAGCATGGGCGCCACCTTGAGCACCACGGATCACTAAGTTGCGTCCATACTCGCACCATAGGCATTTGAGGTATTGCGTGTACTATTTCACGTCCTTCACGCAAGCCGTTAATAGTTCCAGATTTTGGCGGTGCTCGCCCCAGACTTGGCAAGATCAGCTGTACGCTGAGCCCCTACACGCGCCATACTCCTTTAACTGTTTGCACCGCTTGCGGAACAACCTCGGAACCGCATTGGCAAACATTTTGAACTTTAGAGGCACCCAAAAGTTGCTAAGTTAGGTCCATACTGCACCATAGGCATTTGAGGTAGTGCGTACTATTTCACGTCCTTCACGCAGACCCAGAGTTGCAGCATTCTTCGTCGTGTTCCATACCTGAGGGCGTATTCTGCCGCTGCAGCTGGTGCATGGCGTGCTCCCCTGATATGCCATCTGCATCGCAGATTTAGCGCTTTGATAACCGCTGGCTACTAACTGTTTTGACGAAGACACCACCTGCCGAGTTCCCGCTAGCGCACGAGAATTCATGACTGCTTCTCGGGTAGCCTGGACCTTTGACATCCCCTGAGCCGCTAGCGAAGAGACCTTTAAACGTTTTTATACCCCCACTGCGCACCCTTCAGTAGTCCACCAAGAATCATTCCCTCAACAGCGCCTTTGATACCATCAATTCCGACTTTACCCCAGGCGACGCGACCATTCTCATCCATATTTTGGTTCTATTGAGGATGACACCGCCATCATCCCACCTATAGCAGCACTACCTGCTATTAAGCTTGTGCCTCGGTAAATGGGGCAGTAACAATAGCTATTGTCGCAGCGCCCGCAATGAATGCAATCTTTAGTTCCTGAGCATTGCGATTAGCCCAGCCTTCAAAGCTAGTATCCCGAGCTAACTCGTTTGAGACTTCGCGAGTTCCCCACGGATCCATCAGCCCTACCGGGTTGTTCCCGCAGAACGCATATACATCCGCGAAGAAACCAGTACCCGGCACCTGAGCCAACGGGTCCGTCGAGAGAAAAACGCTTCGAGGCACCATCAAAGACGCGGGCACCCATCACATCCAAACCGGCAACACGCACAGACCCGGCACCGGTAAACGAGAACCCAGCGGGAAGCATAGATTTCCCACACACCGCTATCATCCGCACTCGGGGTATGCGGAAGACCGGGAATATTCATCCCTTGAGCATCCGGTGCAGAACCCAGTATGGACGGCACAGCCCACGGGTCAAAACCACCGGCAATACCAACCTGGGAGAAACCACCGTCAGACCTGGAGCAGGCATGCCGCCAGCACCTAAAAATCTGTGGCATAGCAGCATCCGGATCCCACAACTAAACGGCACCGAAACACCCATCGGTCACCCCGGCTACCTGGGCAAGTTCACCAGTGGCATCAGTTACTAAACGCACCGTGACGAAAACCCTGTGATGCTAAAGCATTTCACCACCGTGAGCAGTCGACATACGTATCCGTTACCGAGGCCAGCCCGAATACGCGTCCCCAGCGTACTCACGAACCCGTGGAACGCACACCAGTCATTCGGTGATAATGCTCACGGGTACGTTCACCAGCGGCATTGTACTCATACGTGGTCACTGTCGTAGGACCCCCGGTATGCCCGCAAATTCTGGAGCTAGCGGTCGGCGTATGCAATAATTTCGGTGAGTTGGTTCAAACGGTTATAGGCGAACGAACGTTCACCCGACAGCACCCGCGAAGGCTCCTCAGATTCGCCCGTGCCACCGGAATGACGCCAAGTGTGCTCAGAAACCATAAGCCCGGCCTCAAAGACCCACTCAAACTCCAGATCACCAGAACGAGAACCCGTGAGCTGACCGGCAGCATCATAGGTATACACCACCAGCCCGTCGGCAGAATCCAAGCCCACAATACGACCCTGCTCATCACGAATAACCTCGGTACGCTCCACCGAATCCGCCTTCGCTGTGTTCTCGCGCGAGTACGAGCACACCAGACCGGACTCACTATCAAACTCCCAGCGCGAGATGATGTCGCCCAACTGGGCACGGATCAGCCTGCCCATCGCATCGTAGGAATACTGCGCCGCCGGGCTCTCACGGTGAGCATCTTGATCAGCGCGTGACATACTCACCACGCGACCAGCACCATCGTAGGGCAATCGCAGTCTCACCGTACGGGGTCACCATGCGCGTGCGGTAACCGTCGGCATCGTACCCCAACGTGAGCGTGTACGCGCCCGTGTTCGTGAAAGTATTCAACGCCTGAACCTGCGCGTCTACATCCGCCGTGCCAGAGGACGCACCCGAAGTATCGGTCATCACGCTCGAGCGTGAACGTTCTATCAGCAAACCGCGTGCATCATATACAAACCGATGCTGCACAAACGCGTCCTCAGACGCATTACCGTCAAGGGCTTGAGCGCTGGCGTAATCGCGCACCCACACGGTACGACCCTGATCCTCAACCCCAAACTCGGCAGCCTTCACACCATCAACACAGGTGTGCGACAGGCGGCCACCGGCAGCATAATCATAAACGTGCGTATACTCGCGTACACCATCGTGAGCACGAATCAGACGACCTGCAGCATCATAGGCGTACCCCTGCACCGACTCATCATCCGTGCCCGCAGCCTTGATAACACGCACCAGACGATCTAGCGCATCGTACTCATAGTCGGTCACCTGACCGGAAGCATCGACAACTCGGCAAACTTGCCCGGTTGCGGTATACGAGAAATGCGTACGGAACCCCAGACCGTCCGTTGCCTGAATAATCTGACCGGCAGCATCGTACTTGAAACCTTCGCTGCCCGAAAGAACTATCGCGCACACCAATGAGGCGACCGCACAAATCGTACTCGTACGATGCCACACGCGCACCAGATTCCACACCGGTCACTCGGCCACATACGTCATAGGTGATCTTCTCAACCGTACCGTCAGGGTTAACACGCTTTAATAATCTGCGAAGCGGCATCATACTCCAGGCGAGTTATCGCCCAGGCAGAAGGCTCAACAACCCGCGAAACCCCTCTTCATCGGTGTAACGCTCAGGAGCATCCAGACCAACAGCATGAGAGATCACCCGCCCGGCAGCATCATAGTCATAGGTCTCGATACGGCCTTCAGCAGAAATTACCCGCAGCACACGCCCAGCGCCATCACGTTCACAACGGGTCAGACCACCGGCAGCATCAAGAATCTCAACCGGGCGACCTGCGGCATCATAAGTGATGAACTCGCTTTCAACATCGGCCTTCTTCGCAGAAGACCCGCCCCGGGCACGCTTCTGCTCAGACGTAACCCGACCGAAAAATATCCGTATGAATGAACGAGGACGAGAACGCATCCGCGATCTCCTCAATACCGCGCTGACGATCTACCCCTGCGTCTAATTTCAACGCCGGTAGCATCCGTCACCGAAGACAACTCGCCGTTCAAATCATAGGAATACCGGGTGACAGCGCCGCTCGGGATCAGTAGCCTCAACCAGCTGAGACAAACCATCATAAACGTAATTCCATGTGCCGCCGTTAGAATCTACAATCTGTGTGAGGTTCCCACGAACATCATAGATATTCTGCAGAGCATGCCCCAGTGGATCGGTCACTGAAGTAATATCGTTAGCACGGTTATAAGTGAACATAGTCGTATTGCCGTATGGATCTGTCAGAGCAGAAGGTAGAAGGCCCTGAGTCAGACCATCCATCGTCACAGATTGTTCTGTACGGTGTGGATTACGGATTAAAGTAGGAATATGTGAAACCCGTATGAACCTGAGGGTATATCAACGTCCATCGCGCACCTGAGGGTTCCTCAAAACTTACAGGAACACCGGACTCGTTGTAACGGATCGTGATGCATATCCCAATGGGTTGGTGGTGCGAATAATCCGCCCTTGGGCATCACGCGTGTATGAGACTGTATTTCCAAGACCGTCAGAAACGGCGATCAGATCACCGTGTTCATCGTACTCAAAATGTATTAATGACACCGGTAGGATCAGTGATTCGTGTGGATAACCTTGATCGTTCCACCTCGTAGCGTGTTACAGCTCCAGTTGCATCGGTGAGGGGCTACAGGATTGGGGTTTGTATCATCTGCATACTCGTATGTCACCGTCATGGATGGACCCTAGATTGACGGTATCACGTGCGTCCCGTACAGACACATCAGTGATACGGTCATGTTCATCCCACCTGTAGGTATAGTCGGTACCCTCGGGAGTCCGTTCTTTCACTAAACGTCCGCGGGTATCGTATGAACGAGCAACAGTTGTTCCATCACGGTAGGTCTCGCTGACGCGCTTATTAAACGAGTTATAGCGCATAGTGTAACGAGTACCATCGGATGCAACAGTACTTACAAGCCGCCCCTTAGCGTCACTATAAAAAAATATTGGAGCTATTCCCGCATTTTTCCGGCAATAACAGTTTTACCATCAGCCAAATACTGATATGAAATTTCATAATCGTATTCACTAGTTGGTGTACTACACGTCCCATCTTGATCGTAAGTATTGGTGACTTCAACATGTCCGTTTACATCTGTTACCCTCATGAATTAGGTGCTCAGGAGTGTGCGAATATGAGCGGGTTCCGGCAGCAGTTGCGACAGAGACTAAATGACCATGTGTATTGTACCCATATTCTGCAACAAATAATGGGATGTTAGCGTGGGAGCCGATGGTGTTATAGGTATATGCCTGTAGTGGACGAGTCGTTGTACCAGATTTATATGATGAATAATCAATATGGATGCCCCGACCAGCAGCAGGATGAATTATCTCAGTAATAAGGTTGTTTCGACGCAGAGCTACCACTGTGTTTGAGGGATGCCCTATTGTTGTGGAAAGCCAAAAACCGGAGGGTGTAAAAGCATGTGAAACATGCTCCTCATTACTGATGACCCAGTAATACTGATCTGGAATCAAAGATTCCTCTGGGCGCGTTTGCTCCCATGCCTGAGTATGTGCTCTCTGAATACGTTCATATAGCACATTCTCAGAATCAATTTTTTCTATCCACCAAGGTTCTCCTGGTGCACGTTCAAATTTGTTGTCCTGACGGGGAAAGCACAAAATACGACCATCATCGGTGTACCACTGAGCTTCTTGATTGGAAAATACTAATTTGGCATCAAGAGTAGATGACCACCCTGGACCAAAAACCCCCGAAGGGAGCCCATGTTTATGTACCACAGCAACGCTGTTATACATGCGTTTTAGCTTGAGAGAACGCGCAGAGGTGTGATCGAAAGCGAGGTCAACTTCAGGCTCAATAAAGTTACCTGTAGCAATATTTACCGGATCATTCTTATAACCCGAACTGGGAACACCACCAGTAATCTGAGCAGAGGGAACATAAGCAAGATAACGTTGAAAAGAAAGGTCACCGATAGATTTAATAATTGTGTGAGTATCTACAGTATGAACTTCATAGGGGTTTTGAAAGATTAGGTTTGAAAGCACTTAAATCTCCATTGCTCCCAGCTTTCAAAGCTCCTCGAAGCTTTTAGAGCCGTACCAGCTTCTGTGTATGTGTCTGCGATCCAGCCTTTAACAGCAGTAATGAGGGCAACAGCATCAAAAACACCCCATTCAGTACCCTCGATAAATACTTCGTAGATTATTTCAGCGCACCTTGATTCTTCTCAACTTCAGGATTGAGAGTAGTTATTTTTTCGTAATACTCAAAAAGATTAGCAGGAATCCCTGAAACCGTACCTTGACTCAGCAATTTTGGGTTACTTTGAACCTGCTCAGTCAGATCCTGGCCAAGCCCGATGCAAACCCTCCACGGCCTGAGCTGAGTCTGATACATAGTTACTGTAGTTTGGGGGTTCAGTGTTCCTTGGAGGTTCGGACATTTGTTTTTTTATCTTTATTAAGGTTGAAAGTACCCGATGCGCCAGTAACTCCTCCATGGCTCCTCTTAGATTCTTCTTGTTCTTCCCACTCTTTAATCTCTCGTCGGATGCGTTCTTCTTCGTGTGCAGCTTCAATATATTTCTTGAGGTTTTCTTCGGCGTTACGAAGAGCTTCTATAAGTTCATGTGCATGCTGCATTGATTTACGAGTATTTTTCGTAAAAAGATCAGCATAATTACCCTTAAATTCTTCTAGGGCATGTTTAATAGCGTTTTCACGCTCACCCATCTGATTCTCAATTGACGTCCGGCAGTATCTAAAAGAAGACACCAGGGTATCTGCCATACCAAAGTCAAACTTTACGGGGTCAGTATTCGCATGCATATGATCAGCTCTGATTCTATGTATCGGTGAAGTTGTCAGAAATAGATACTAAAATGGGTGGGAAGCAGAAGGTACTTTTCTGCTTTCCACCCACCAGAAAGAGTTTTTGACTATGCGCCGCCACCCGCTCGGAAGATATCATCAGAAATCTGCTGAACCTGAGCACGCAGGTGATCGAGTTCCTCTTTCACTTTATTGAGAGCAAGACGGGTATCTTGCCATGATCCACGGAACTGGGATGCGAGCGGACCGTCCCAGTTATTTGGGTCGGAAAGAACTTCTCCCTGCCTGTTCAGTTGCTGAATTTGCTCTTGAAAGCCGCCGTTGATGATGGTCTGCATTTGGCTGATAGCCTGTTTAGCGGTATCGGTACTAAGGACGCGTTCACTCATAATTGTTCCTTCGTGGTTGGAGGTGCTCCACGCCTCATGGTGGAGGTCTGGAACCCAGACTACCCGAGTTTGAAGATAAGGGTCAAGGATATTTACAGTGTGTTTCAAAATATCTTGAAATTTCTATCATAGACAACAGAAATATGAACCTATGCTACATTGAGAACTTTCTAGATAACTCCACTTATCAGGCTCGAGCGTATGGTGCTACCGTAGAGAAAACAGTCCTCCACAAGCGTCAGAGCTATACTGCCAGTTGTTATGGATTGGTAGCGCGTTTTGTTGAGAATAAAAAGGAAATGAAGAGTTCATAAGCTGCGTCGAGAAACAATGTAGCAGTCAACTATTGGCTGGACCAGTCTGCTTCACAGAAAAGCCGCATCAGGAAGAGTTGTAAGGATATGAATCAACCGTCTGGGGGTTCCGTGGGGAAGCCAGAGAAGCAACCTCGACCAAGTACTGCCAAGAGCAATGATGCTGATAAAGCTCCACAGAGTATGCCGATTTCGTCTGATGATCGTGTTCAGCCGGTGTTATGGCCTACTTTGCTTTCCATAGGCTTCTCTCAACTAATGGTCGCTATCCCCGTACTCTGGATGCTCATCGATGCCGTAGAACACCCTAAACCATTAGCATTCTATATAGCTGCTTTACTTCTGCCCCCAGCAGGAATCGCCTGGACCGTTCTTTTATTCTCTAAGCTCAGACTGTACCCGGCCTGGGGAATCTATTTCGCTTCGTTCTTCCTGCTGCCTTTTCTGCTAGGAGTTGTTCTTGGGATACCCTGGGGTATTTCCCAAGAGGTGTTCTTGCTCAGTACTTTTAGTATTGGTGCTGGGTATTATTCGGGAAATGTGCTTGTTGTTTATCTTGAAGTGCTTAAGCTTTCCCGAATGAGTTCGGTGGAGTACGCTGCGTATGTACAACAACAAAAAGCGGAGCAGGAAAATAATATTGCATATGAGGAAACTTCGGGAGCAACATTCATGGTTTTTGCAATATTTGCTATATTAATAATTACAATCGCTTTTTCAGCTAACCTACCAGCATTTTTATAGATAAAAATATAACTACACAATATTTATAACTCAAGCAACTATAGTAATGGTTATTTGCATGTTTGTCTGTTATATTTAATCGAATTCTAAAAATTAAAAATCCCTAAAAATAATCATTATTTTATCTCTATTATGTATTACTATTTCACTCAGGGTTCCCTATTTTGTGGCAATTATTCCCGGTCTATCTGATATATACTGGGTAACTTTTTGGATGGAAGCAGTAAAAGTATCTTACCTTTGAAGCAGAGAAAGAATTGACAAAAGGATTTATAAATATAATTAAATATTTAGAGGTTTATTTGCTCGGGAATTTATTCACCTCCCTGAAACCATAGGCGAAACAGTACCGAGATCACCAGTAGGATTTTCTCAAAACCAAGTCTGCATTGCACGCCGAAAATGCTCCGCTTTCATACACCTACAAGATCGTTCCAACACGTACCATTCTCTCCGAGAGCCTGGTTGCACCGCCGGTGAACCTTTGTGAGTCTTTGCTGGCTTCGAGCATGTAGACTGGGATAGTACAAATTGGCCCTAAAGTAGTCCTTATTGGCAGTAATATTCTCTGAAGTCAAATGATCAAGGATTCTTGCTTTGTAGGTGGCACGCTTATCATGCACTGACCCCACTGTGAGTTTGAACGAACGAGATCCACCCGTCGTGGTTCATTAGAACCTGTACGTTATGCCCTGTAATTGAGTGTTTATGAGCATGTAAGGTTTTAGGTTCTATCTCTCTGATAGGGCCGCATTAGTATCAGTGTTCCAACGAGTTACGCAGTGCCCTGTCGGGTTGTAGATTCTACACAATAGGGTGCCCCCAGTAGGGTATTATTAAGTACGTAAGAGTCGTGGTGGTGGTGTAGCTAATGCTGTGTTAGTTCGTGTCCCATTATCGGCCAGACTTTCTTAAGTGTAATTTCCAAGGTGCTCTCTAAAGCTTATGTAGTACCGCGATGGGGTTTACCGAAAGGAGTTGTCCGAGGGCTTTACATCCGGTGAGGGTGTGCGAGCAAGGTTTGCACATAAATGGTTTTCGATTCGCACCTCGACCGTACAGCTTGGGATTTCGTTTTTGTTACTTGCCCTCACGAGAGAGTAAATCTATTCGTATGATAGTCACTTAGACTGAGATATATTCTGTAGAATATGTAAGTTTTCTAACAAAACAGACTTCGAAAAGTATGTGTAGTTATTTTGTATACAGGCGCTGTGCCCAGGGCGTCGTCATGGTCAGTGGGTGAAATTTGAGGATACGGTTGCAGGTCGTCCGTCTGAAAGCTCCGGAGTATGTAGACTCATTTTGCTGCTTGTCGCCGGGACACCCGAACTTTCATGGAACCAGGGTGGTTTAAACTTGGCAATTATGGTGCTGGTAATGCTGGTACTGTAGCCTTAACAGACCTGACGAAAAACATATCTGGTAGATCCAGGAATAAAAACTTATTCCCACTCTTTCCTGTTAACTCAGGTCCCAGCGAGCGCTCCTGGTCCTTCTCCTGTATCGCCGCGCGGTAACGAGCCTGTGTTTGTGCAGCAGCCTGCAGTGCAGGAACCGGTGTCTCGATCCTCGTGCGGGAAATCCTGCTGGTAGCCTGTGGTGCCTTTCACCGAACCCACGCCCGGAACCAACAACCAGTAGTGAGCACCCATGATGAGGAGAAACTCTCAGAAAATGTTTCTTGGGATCGAGATCGAAGGCTGGAAACAGGTGCAATGGTGGACAGAGATCCCCGTCTTCATCCTGTTTCAAGTTCTTATTGCGGTTCCTCTGATAGGGTTTGTCAATCAGAATATTCACCAGTACCCGCCGCACATATATCCGTTACTGTACGTGATGGTGCTCTTGATTCCCCTGTTGGGATTGTAGCCGATGTCTGTATTTTATTTTATACATCGTCCCTTTCGGGCTTTCGGTGTGTTTTTATTGTGCTCGTTTGGGTCTATCCCCGCTGTGCTCCTTTTGCCCACGCCATATCGTTTATTGGCAGTGTTGTGTTGGGCTGGGATGATGGCTGGTTTACGTCCGGAGTATGTTTTTCTTAGGACTGCTGATCATGCGTAAGCAGTCTAGGGATGTCTGAAGAGCAGTTACAACAGTATTGGAATAGGGTAAAAAGCGGAGCAGGAGGTAGAAAAAGCCAAAGAGCCTCGCCCGAGATAACATAGCCCTCGTCTTTATAATTACCATCGGGCTAGGGTTTGTAATTATAGCTTTTCTCCGTGTTCCCCATCTACATCTATGGAAAATCATTTTGATGTGGGAACGCTCATGCACCCAGCAGCACTGGTAACCGCAGGGATGATGCTCGTATCCGTCATAGCTAAACGAGTCTTGAAAAACACATCCAGCCATCATGTTTGTGCTGCTCGGCGTAGCGGTAGTGGCTGTAGTAATATGGGTGGGCTTTCCAGGGTGTATGGTGATAATTCCAGGTTTAGTCGGGTACTGGACAGCAGAAGCATGGTTCTTGGCGGCATCTGGATGGGCTGCTTCGATACGGGAGCGTATCGCTATGCAAATCATCAAAGTCCGTCATGATAAGTAACAGTCTTTCCCAACGTTCCCTATACTGCTGTACGGTAACGAGCCTGTGTTTGTGCAGCAGCCTGCAGTGCAGGAACCGGTGCCTGATCCTCGTGCGGGAAATCCCGCTGGTAGCCCTGTGGTGCCTTCACCGAACCCACGCCCGGAACCAACAACCAGTAGTGAGCACCCATAAACAAGATTCCCCATCCTGAACAAAACCAATACAAGATTTCAGAAAATCGAATACCACCACTGCCAGGAAATAGAATCTACTAGAATAACCAAAATGTGGGTCTCAGGTGCTATATTCCTCTGAAGTGACACCTAGACCCACACGTTATTTATCCATGCTTGGTATGACTAACGCCTATTCTCCATATCATCGGGGCTTACCATCTGGGCTAGTATAGGTGTCCCGCCCAGAATCACGTATCCACGCCCTTGAGTTAGGGCCACTGGTGAACGGCGCGGCAAACTTTGTAGAGAATAAGTCGCCATCATAATCGGTATTCGGCTGCAAGAGCATACCAGTACGCGATTTACGCAGTATTTTCGTCCAGTGGGAATACATGGTGCGCAATTCGCCTGGCTTACCTGAAGCGATCACTCGTACAAGTGGTAAATCACCTCGAGGAGATTGGTACAGCATTATCACTATCCTCAATCCGCTCAGCATCATCAATTAAGACTAGGACAGGAGTATTTGACATGCGGGCATCAGTAACCAAGGCAGAAATATCTTCAGCATTTGTTGCCATACGATCAAACTGACGATGCATCAATGGCGAGCGCCTGCCGCAAACCACCCAAATTTGCGGAATTTCCAAGCCGTTATCTCCATGGAAGTTCCGCTCACGGAGGTCTTTCATAGAGTCGGCAATAGCCTGAAGCAGGGTCGATTTGCCGGAACGCGGTGATCCGCCGATAAGCGCGTGTTCGCCTTCGTAGAGTTCCAAAAATATGGGTTTTAGATCATGTTCCGCGACACCCACCGGTATGGTCCAACAATCATGGTTAATAGAAGGTTGAGCACCCAACTGAGAGAGCGAAATTTGTGAAGGTAGATGCCCAATAACATCTGGTTTGTTATTGGAACCCCAATACTGCACTACCCGCTCGACGGCTAAGTCAGTGCCAACTGCGGGGATAGCTATCTGCATTTGGCGGATAGTAGCACTATCAACACACCTACCAGGTACAGCAGCAGGAATATCAGTACCTTTAATTTTATATCCAGAATAATCATAGGGATCCGCTAGATGGAAGAGCCAGCGTTGTAATGAAATATCGTCAATAGCCGAAGGGATACCCTTCACACGGCTACTGGTGATAACAAAATGCATTCCCAAAGCTGGTCCATCAGCATAAATACGATAGAAAGCACTGAGATAGTCGGTACCAGAGTAGTCTGTAAACTCATCCCTCAGGGTGCCGAAACCATCAACAAGAATGATAAGTTTGCGGTTACCTACAGGATTAGAACGGCGCCGTTCCAACTCATTCATGAGGTGCCGCAGGAATCGTGTTTGCTTCTCCTTAGCGCCTTCACCGGGGCCTACATAGGAATTTACATGCGGTAAGTTCTGTAATGGCGCTAAAGTACCTGCCCCCATATCAAGGATGAGCATATCGAATTGATCCGGAGAAGTATTCAGACACAGCGTTAAGGCTAAGGATATAAGCGTAGTACTAGTACCGCTACCGGGTGCCCCCAAGAGAAGCAGATTACTGCGGTTTATATTCCAGCCTTGTGAGATTTGACGCTGTTCTTCGGGGATATCAGCCAAAGCACAGAACACAGTGTCCCCTTCTAACATTCCCACCAGCGGGTGTCGTTATCTGCTGGAGCACTTTCGTCCACCGGTTTACCGTCTGCCCAAACCACCACAGTCCTGCCCACCCAGGCTGAACTGTCTACCTGGCGGGTTGGGGC
>BNJV01000790.1_pt1 | contig 16486 bp, 26 predicted proteins | sample 8540591 | NCBI WGS metagenome assembly BNJV01 (sample SAMD00202457, study PRJDB9452) | human saliva metagenome | host: Homo sapiens
CCAAGAAATTGCACAACTTGAAAAAGAAATAGCTGAACAATTAGCCCTATTAGGTGTCAAAATGTAAGGAAAAAGAGGTAGAAAAAGACAAAATAGGACTTTTCTACCTATTTATGTATATATTATGTTGGGAGATATTTATGAGATATACTGAAGAGCAATTAAAACTATTTACCAAGCCTCTTAGTGAAACCGAAAAAGAATCATGTGAAAGAGCATTACGGATGATTAAAGATGTCTTTAAAAAGCATAACTTTATTGAAGGTTCATCTCAATTATTGAATAGTGAGGATGGGATTAGTACAACATTACTACAGGGAGAAGATCGCAGATTTCTATCTTTATTCAGGGCTCTTATGCGAATAATACTAATGTAAAATCTAATAGTGATATAGATATTGCTTTTAGTTCTAGAGTCTACTTTTGTTGGAAACTTTTCTATGTTGAGTACTGCTAGAGATTTAGGTTTTATTGAAGTTGATTTTTGATTTTTCAATGCTATAAGAATAAAATAGTTGAGATACTAAAAACATTTTTTTGGTGAAGAAGTAGAGGTTGAGAGAAATCAATAAAGATTAGAGGTAACTCTTCTAGGGTAAAAAGCTGATGTTGTACCATTACAACGTTTTCGTGATTATGCGAATCCTCTAAGTACAAATTCTAATGTTTATACAAAAGGTGTTATACTGTATGACTCTAATAATAATCCTATTATAAATTATCCTGAATCTCATATTGAAAAAGGAAGATATAAAAATATAATTACAAATTTTTTTATTACAAGAAGTTAGTAAGAATTTGTAAAAGAATTTTGTTACAAATGAAAAATGATAATATTAGAGAGGTAGAGGGAATCTCCTCCTTCTTAATAGAATCATTATTATTCAATATGCCTGATTATATATTTATTTCGGAGGATACTTATCAATTAAAAATTAATAGCAGTAATAAATTATCTACTTTCTGAAGGTGATAATATTAAAGCTTGGAAAGAAGCCAATGATATAAAAACCTTTATTTCGATCAATCTAGTTATAGTGTAAAATGATACTTTGTTATTTTTTTAGAAAGAATGAAGGTATATTGTGGATGTTAAAAATCAGTATAGTTATATTATAAAAATTATATCTTATTTTATATTAGGGATAGCAAGTATCATAATATTAATATATTCAGTATTTGGATGGCATATTGACTTTATAAAATGTTATTGAAACAGCTATATCGATATCGACAGTATTATTTATTTTATATGAAAAATGGCTATGGCAATACGACCCATTTAATAATACTCCTGTACTAGGTAATACGTATAATGGAGTAATAAAATATAATCATTCTAAAGGGGTTGGTGAGAAAGCTATTAATGTAAAAGTAAAACAATCATTATTATGGATCTCAATTACTCTTAAAACTGATGAGATTAGTAGTTTTGTTACATCGGCTAGTATAGTTACTGAGTGTAATGAAAAAAATTTTTATACTATACATATATAACTAATCCTAAATCAGATGTAATCAATAAAAATCCTATTAACCGAGGATGTGTTAGATTAGTTATTGAAAACAAAAATAGTTTAAAAGGTCAATACTGGACTGCTTTCAGGTACTTATGGGGATATTGAATTTTTTTATAACTATAAAAATTTTTTTGCATGTCAATAGAAGGTATATATGTCAAATCATAAAGTAATGATAAGTAATGCAGGTATAGTTGTTAATAATGATATGGTTACTTTGTCAGATAAAGAAATATGATAAATTAACAAAAAGAAATCAAGGGAAACGTTTATTTCGTCCATGGTTAGCAGCTTTCATCATACTGTAATTTACATAATATTCCTGCGTTTATGTTAAAATGTGTTTATTTACTTTGGTTAATTAAATACATCTAAATAAAACAGGGAAAGAAGTCATACGATTCCTTTCCTGTTTAGATATGATATAATTTATATCAAAGTGAGGCATAAATGGTTTCGACGCCAGACTTCGCTTCCTAATAAGAAAAATTGAAGAAACGGTCTGACTTCTATGTCGGGCCTTTTTTCATGCCACGATAAGAAAGCTAGCTTTCAGCTAGAGGTCAATCACTTTGCTGCCATGATAATGGTCGCAACAAGTATGCCAAAGGAAATCATTAACGATAACACTTTGAAAGTACTCATATCGATCACTGCCAATCCTCGAGTTGATTAGCAAAGGCTGGACCCATTTAGAGGCCTCAAGTTCAATATAGTGCTGTCAATTATAAAAGTAATAGATTAGAGGTTCCTAATAGTCACCCTAGGTGACCAATAGGAACCTCTTTCGTTTTGTAATTAATTTTATCAATATCTTTTTATTATGTTACAATACTGTTAAAATTACTATTTTGTGGAGAGATGTATATGTTAAAACGATTATTATTAAGTGCTATTGTATTGAGCGCTATTAGTGGTTCTAGTTATGCTGTTGATGTGAAACTTCCTGGTGCGATCCAAGTATTTCGCGTGATGCATATGTACAAGCGGTATATACGACTGATAAAATTGAGTCAACATATGATGAGAGATTAAAAAGAAGGCAGATTTATTTTTCCGCTTATTCTAAAGAGCGCTTTTAATCAAGAGTTTGGTGTAGTTGTAGATGACGATGCAGTAGTAGTCTTTAAAAATGAGATTTATACTATTGAGCGCCGTAAGTATGATGGTAACACAGTAGTGAATTTACATAATAAAAAGGGCGGCCTATCAGTAACATTACCATTTAGTGTAGTACAAAAAGGCATTAAGTGATTTTTCCAGATGCAGCGGCTGGTTATTTATTTCAGTCCCCAATGATTGTTACTGCTATTATTGAAAATAAAATGCCATATTCTCCTGATAAAACAGATATGGTTTTTAAATATGATGGTCTTAGTAAAAGTTACTGGAGAAAAATAACTCTTACTGGTGCTGTAGATATGGACATTATTGCTTTAAATTTTGAGTTGAGTAAGCATCCTAAGCAAGCATATAATGTTATTCTGTATCCTCGTGTAACGGAGAGTGTCACATCAAATGATATTAATAAAATAATGGCTAATTATGTATTGCCTTCAATTCATTCTCTTCAAGATTTAGATGACTATAGCCGAGTAGAAAACTATAAGAAATATTCTTTTTAGAGTTCCTAAAAACAGCCGTTAAAGAAAAATAACCCTAATGTTAAAAATAGATGGTGTGACTTTCACAGTTGATAAAGATATAAGGCAACAAATTTTGATTGACCCTGCGAATAATTTGGAAAAGGGTATATTTAGTTCATTTGACGAAATTGATCTGTTACATAAACTAGATAATAAGACTGCTGAGTTCTTTGGATTTCCTGGATCCCCAAAGATTACCAAAGGTAGCCATTCCTTTGTTTGGAATGATGGTATGCCAGGTTTATTACTAGATCTTGAATTAGATAATCGACAGGGTATATTGATGTTTATTACTTATGATGACAGTTTTAAGTACCAAAAATTCAATCCACTATCCCTTAGATAATAGTGCATATACCAAGGTGCAGTTACGAAAATTAATTACAGATGCAACATTATCTGACACTGGTAATATGTATCAAGAGGATGTTTGGTTTATCTGATCCTTATTTTTATCTTATAGTAAAAAGCCCTATCTATCCTTCTGAATTTTTGGATTTTATAGATTTATTTTATTTTAGCCAATTCAGTAATTAAGGCGCTAATAATCAGTTTTTTTCTTTTATTGAAAGCGGTGTCCTAGATGAATGTAAATCATGTGTTATTAATATTTAAATCTGCGTTAGAATATGCTGATTTTAAGAGGATTAATAATTTGTTAGCAGATAATTGTCAGTATATTAATGTTGAGAGGAATATATTAAAAAAATGGAAAGATAGAAGTATATGATTTTTCTAAATTCAATGGCAAAAAGGACCAGAGATGATAATGTAGCTGTGTATGCACATATGATGACACTTAGTGAGGGAACCAACGAAAAAGAGTTTTTATGAAGGTGAAAGAGGGCTCGCTATTGCATACAATGAAATGGACAATTATGCTATAGGTATGTTTATTGAGTTAGATTCAAATAATTTTATTAACAAAATTATTGTTAGTAATAATATTCCGAGTTTTAGACTTGATAAACATCGTGCTGAATATAAGACCCCTCCTATAGATTACATTTTTTTATAAGACTCCTGTTGATTTTTGGATTGGCTTACAGCTATTAGCATTTGGTTAGAAACTGGATATGTAGATGAGCATTCTTTTTTTATGATTCACTTGCTGATGAGTGCTGTGTACATTTTCAAAGAAAAGATCAAGAACCTATTTTGTTGTTAGGTAAGGAACAAATTATAAATGACTTTGATAAGATGATGAATTTATTTTTTTCTATACTATGCCACATATAATTCGTGATAAGAATAATAGATCCTTTATAAAGTATGGACCTATGACGATTGAAATCGGCCGTAGTTTAGCAGGGGCCAGCAAATTCTGTACATATTTATATTGACGACAGTGAAGATTAGTTTGCATATTATTTCTTGCTTAGGTTCATTATGCTTAAAAAAATAAAAAGAAATCGTATGAGACTCCTTTTCCCTGTTTTAGATATGATATAATTTATATCAAAGTGAGGCATAAATGGTTTCGACGCCAGACTTCGCTTCTAAAGTAAAAATTTGAAGAAACGGTCTGACTTCTATGTCGGGCCTTTTTTCATGCCTCAATCATCATTTTCATGAATATCTTTTTATTATGTTACAATACAGTTAATATTAGTGTTCAATGAGGGATGTGTGTATGAAACGTTATATTACACTACTGAGTCTATAATCTTATCAAGGACAGAACGGTACCTGAACCTACCGTAAAGATGGTATTACCTATAACCCTATAAATAAAAAGAGGTTCCTAATGGTCACAGTAGTGACTTATAGGAACCTCTTTATTGTGCAAGTAAATTATATAGTTAGTAAACTATTACAGAATGCTTTTACCCAAAGGAAATACAGTTTTTGAAGGCGCATCTACGTGAAAGTACCGCCTCATAAACGTAACATATATCATCTTTTTACAGGTAATAGATTTGGAAATTACGTTGTAAATGCTTTCATTTACATGAATTTGTTATAAGGTTATATTATTTATAAGTGTTTTTGGATTCGTGGTGGATTTATATGTTTTACAATTGCGATAGATATAGCAATTGTAAAAGCTATCAAAAAGGATTCTTTTTGCAGAGCTAATGGCAATAGTTTCTTGTCCCATTAGCATATAATAAATGGATCGATAAAAGCTGAGCCCTGGTAGTAAAGGGAATAAGCTAGTCATTAGGAAAACTATAGCAGGGCATTTCCGTTTAACAGCCAATATTCTTGATGCTATGGCGATGATAAAACCACTGATGAATATGGAGAGCATAACATTAGACTGTAGTGAAGATAATGTTAAGAACAAGAACCATGAGATGAATCCTAATATTGTACAATCGATAAAATGTTGTTTAGCTACACGGAATAAGATTGCAAATGCTGTAGTACCAATACCAGCCATTATACTACGCATAAACATAGAGGTTAAGGAATTAGTATCTAAATTAGAGGTATAAAGAGGAATCATTTGTGTGTTGAAGAGTAGTGATTGTACTACTGCGACCCCTACAGCCATTGAAATACAGGTAAGTAACGCGCCCATCATAAGGGTTATTCCTGTATTATAGTTATTCTGGCTATACTCTCTAATAGCATTGACGAAAGGAACTCCGGGAACAATGTCAATCATGGCTCCTAGTAATATAACTGATAGGTTGGATCCTAATTCAAAGTGGATAAAGAGATTACCCAATAAGGCTATTAGAATACTACTTAAAATGGTAATCAATACATCAGAGCTAAGTATGCGTTTGATGGTACATACATAGATACCTAATACCAAACCTATAATACCGGCAATTATAGAGTCTGTTATAGAACTACCAATTGCATAGCTAAAGCCCGAAGCTCCTAACGTATAAGCAACTAATCTCCAAAAAAAAGAATAGTCTGACATGGTATCAATTTGATTAAGTTCACTTTCAATCTCCTCAATAGTAATATTTTTTTGTGTGACACGTCGGGAGAGAGCATTAACAGATTCAATTTTACTGAGGTTAATATCGACTTCAGGAACGTTACAAATACGAGTAATTTCAGTTCCATCAGCTTTCTTAGCAGTTGCAAAAATACCTCTATTGGATACGTAGGCTTCTAAATCTTTAAAATTCATAGCTCGTGCTATGTAGTTCATAGTATCCTCTGTACGACTGATTTCAGCACCACTACTAAGAAGTATTTTTCCCAGCTTTTTAATATAATTTCTAATTCTACACTGGTCATTATTTCCTCATCACTCATTTTATCTTATTGTTATTTTTATTAGACTCTTTTGTTAATTTATTTTTAGGTGAATCAGCTTGTTTAGAGTCTTTCTGTTCTTGTAGACTATTGATGTTTTCATGCATTAATTCTTCATCTATTGTGAGATGCTCTTCTACATAGTCTTTTAAGTCTTGAACTGTTTCCGTATTTGAAAGTATCTCTTTTGCTACATCATGAATATCTTCTTTTAGAGCTTTTTGTATCTGCTTGACTAATATCACCTAATGTGTGGAATAGTTCACGTTCTTCTTCTGATAGTGTTTTTGTGAGGACTATGTTTTTTTAGTGATAAATGGATCATCTTTCTTCGGAAGAGTTTTTCCATAATGATATCTTTACGATCACGGAGCCAGCCATAAATAAGAATAATTAGGAGTAATAGTCCCATATAACCGAGAATTGGGTAGAGGATACTAATCAAATCTTTAAAACCAAAGAAACTACATATATATCCTATGATTACTACAGAAATAATAACAATTCTCATTCTTTTTGTGCTGCCGTTGGCAAAACGTCTAGCAATAGAATAAAAAGAGAGAATGCTGTATTAAAAAAATAAGTGAAAAGACTGTGATTGCTATATATATGCTAGCTAAGGATGAATTTGATTGGCAATAGCAAGAATCGGCAAATCTGCATCTTTTACTGTATCTAGATTTGCAAAAATAGAGATAGCAGCTATAAAAACAACTAATCCGACTAATAGGCCACCACGAGTGCCACCTTTTTCAGCAATACCAATACGAACAACAGAACCACCTAAAATAAAGGCCATAGAAACAGCTGTCATAGCACATAGAGAATAATAATTAATGACAGAAAAACCATACATTGCTTGTGGCTGGTTTGATTGTGTGGGCTATAGTATCTAACGCAGCCCAATCATGACTTTTTACCAATAAAGAGTAACCTGTAATGATGAATATCATTACAATCATAATAGGTGTAAAAACACCTAGAACACTGGTAATTTTATCAAAGTCCATAAATGATACGGTTATGATTAAAAGTGAGCAAATTAATCCGCCAATCCAAAAAGGAAGTCCAAATTGTTGTTCTAAGTTTGATCCTGCACCGGCTATCATAACGAAGCCCATAATAAAACTACCAGCGATTAGTACAAAATCAAGTATTCTTGTAATAATAGGATGGGAAATCTGTGTAAAAACTTCTTCATGATTGTCTGCACGATAGTAGCTCCCCAAAGAAAGCATGATTTTACCAAATGCGGCATTTAATAGACCTAGTAATAGAACACCAATGAGACCTATTTGGCCAAAACTTATAAAATATTGTAGAAGATCTTGTCCACTGATAGTCCTGCACCTACAATAACACCGATGTAGGCAAATGCAATTTTTCCATGATTGTTGCATTATATTTTCCTCCTTTCAAATACATAACTTAGTAAATATTTAATATTATATCATACTAATGATTCAGTTGATGGAAAAACTTAAACCGAGTATGCGTCATGGAAGCTCATAGGTATATATGGAATGATGGCGTTCCTGGTGTGCTCACGGTGTTTGGGTATGAGGATGGCACTGGTGAATTACGCTTTAGTATTCAAGATGCTCATAATCTTTATATCCATACGATTAATTATAATCGTGCAACGAATGATTATAATATTGGATTATTGCATAGTATTATTTCAGATGCTAAGATTGCAAACTTAGGAGATACCTATAAGGGTGAAGTAGATTTGCTATGATACAATAATAGTAATATGAAATGTACTAAGTCCCAATGAAGTTGATGCGGTTCGTCATAAACTAGATTATCAAGAGGACTATGAGCAGAATTATCCTTTTAAGTAATGTGTATATTTGTTTCGTGTGTTGAGGTGTGAATCCTATGGCTACGTGGTCTGGAATACGGCATAAGTTAGAAACAGAATATCTTGCTATCAGCTTGCGAGGGCATATTCAATATTTTGTTACCACTTATAGTAAATCGCCTGATCATGAGGGGCGGGCTGCTATACGATATAATGGTAAGGAAATTATAAAAGGCAATTATTGGAATCAATATGTGAAGGCCCATCTGTTTCCTAAAGATGATACCTATGAACGAAGAATGCATGAAGGTTTTCCGTTCATAGACAATACAGCACTAGAATTAGGCGTATTTGATCAGCGGTGCTTTTATCAGGCTTTTGATGAATTTGAGAATCAAAACATAGATAAGAGCTTGGTTAGTGATAATCTAATTGTACGTATTTTTGCAGTTTTTAGATAGACGTGTAGGAAAACGTAGACTCATTTCTATGAGAAATTTTATGGAGAATCAACCCCCTGTATTTCAAGAGTTTTATGCTATTCAGTGTACCATGAAGGTTTGTAAACAAAACACAGAAGGAAATTGTTCAATTCCTTCCGTGCTTAGATATGATATAATTTATATCAAAGTGAGGCATAAATGGTTTTGGTCGCCAGCTCTCGCTTCTCGATTTTTAATATTGAAGAAACGGTCTGACTTCTATGTCGGGCCTTTTTCATGACTTAAACAATTTATTTATCTCAAGATATTACAATTAATACGATAGTAGTTGTATTGTAGGAGCGTCGTATGGTGTACTTAATCATTGCCATTATCGTTATTGCACTTATTGCAAAAATCTAGGTCATCGAATGATCAAATAGATAATGATGCGGATATAGAAAAACAGAATCGCATACTGGATGAAATTAATCATACGTATGGGAATATTGAATCGTATGAACCACAATTAGAACCTTCCGATGTAGAAGGCATATACTTTAATGAGTTCCGTGAATATGTTAATGCTGAAGGTCGTGTGTTGACTCCAGCAGAGATTGATGAGATACGATATAAAGATGATTATAGAGAGGATATTGAACAGGATTTTCCGCATCATCGTTAATCATGGAGGACGTAGAGATGAAACGAATTATATATGCTATCAGCCTTGGTGTATTGCTAGCGACACCAGTGCTTTCACAAGCAATTGATACAACACCAATGATACGTGTTATGAATGAGCATAATGGTCAACATGATGATTCGTTAGATACTTTTACAGAAACAAAGTTTTATGGACCATACCAGTTCCGCGTATTAAAGGATGCTATTGAAACGCAGGGAGAAACAAAGGATATTGATGGTAGGGTGTTTAGAACCTCTGATGGGGTATTTATGCATGTTAAGGCTAGATCTATTGATGATAGTAGTATGTCCCTGGATAATGAAATTAAAAATCTTGTTAAAGATAGAACGATTCCTGAACCGACTGTTAAGATGGTATTGCCCATTAAGGATAGTGTAATAGAGGTTAATAATGATGGTGTGCGTAGTTTACTCGCTGAATTTATGTATGGCTGGCCATTAAAGAATAGGACGGATATGGTATTAGTTACTGATTATGAAGGAACTAGATACTATTATAAATTGCAGTTCTATAGAGATAGATTGCCAAATGGTGTACGCATTGAGCAACTGCGACAAATGATTATGGATGCGCAGTTTAGCTATAAATAGATTATAAAGGTACATATGTAATGAAAAAGGTCTATATATTACAACTCAGTAATATATAGACCTTTAAATGTATTATATAGTTTTTCAAATCAATTATAGGATGCTTTTTACCCATAGGGAATATAGTTTTTGCCAAATACCTTGTTTACAAGTACGGCACCAGAACCGTAGAAGCCCAAGAGGGAGATGAATAATTCAGACCATGCTGCAAGAGCGAAAGAAGCCTGTTTTGCCACCTAAGAATAGGTCTGTTGCAAGACCCAAGAATAGGAAGCAGATCAAGAACATGATAGCGAATACAACTTTGTTTGTTTTCAAAGATGCGATGGTACCAAAGATAGAGAAGATTAAGAAGCCCACAAACGCGAATGCTAATTGTGTTACATCGAAACCTTTTTGGATCTCAGGACCGAAGGAGCCCATTTGGATTAACCAAACACCAGCCATAGCGGACCAGAATAAACCGTATGCGCCGAATACAACGGAGCCGAATGGATTGTTTTTCTTGAAATCAAAATAGCTTGCAATTAATTGGGCCATAGAACCTAATAACACTGCCCAAGGGATAATAACAGATGTTGTTGGGCCAGACCAGCCTACGCGGGACGTGGATACCACAAAACATACTACAGCGAGACCTAGTAAACCAAGACCAGTAGGATCCGCTACATTTTCGCTCATTTCAACTTTTCTTACTTCGTTTTCCATTTGTTCCTCATTTCTCCGTGGGGGACAACTAACTACAAATATACAGATACATACTCACATGGTAATCGTCATACTATAATGCATCGAATAAATCAATATATAACCACTGTGAAAGCATTGCCCCATAAATGTAACATACATCACACTTTCAAGGCAATACAATGAGTTATAGTAATAATACGTAAAATGCATAGTTGATACTGTTAGCATTTATAAGGAATATTACGACTTCAGTTTATTTTATAACTGTATTTACGTTATAATTGCCTGTTCTATATGGATTTGTTATAGTTGTTGACCGAAATGAATGCGGGTATTAGCGTAATTTTGTATTGCCATGTAACTGGCTTATTTTGTTTGTGATATACTACTTATAGAGTATGGGAGGTTATATGGTTTTTCTTACTTCATTACAAAGTATTATCCCCATTGTGTTGCTAGCATAGCATTAGGGTATCTATTAAAAGGGCGAGGTATGTTTAACGATACCTTTTAGTTCTAATCTGTCACGCCTCATGTATGTCTGTCATTTTACCGGCCGGTGTATTTGTATCGGTTCCTGCATCATATACGCAAACATCGGGTTTATGGGATTTACGATATGGTTTACTCGTAGTTGGTTTTGACCTATTTTGCATCGTATAGTGTGGCTTATTATGATGAAAAATGTTACATGTTCCGCCAGGTCGTCGTGGTATTTTTATCAACATGGTAGTAAACGATAATTGCCTATTTATCGGCTTACCAGTACAGATTGCCTTGTTTGGACCAGAGGCGCTACCATATTTTCTTTTGTATTACATTGGTAACACCATATCCGTATGGATGGTAGGGGTATTTCTTATCGAAATGGATCCTGCACAGAATTCCTAGTGCTACTGGTGAAAGCGTGCGCTCTTCAGGACATAAATTTTCTTGGAAGAAATTATTACCACCGCCACTTATGCGGGCTTTATCGTGGCTTTGCTATTTTTATATGCACAGATTCCATTGCTCACGATTTTACATAATACCTAAATTACTTTAAGCGATATGGTTACACCATTATCCTTACTATATATTGGGATTGTGTCATGATGCAGGCCTTAAGAGTATGGCTCTTAATAAAGACTCATTAGGTGGTATTTTCGGTCGTTTTGTGATTGCACCACTCATCATGTTTGGCGTTATTATAACGGTTCGTTATATGGGTGGTATTACATTAGAGCCCATTGCGATGATTACATTTATCGTTCAATCCGCCGGTCCTGTCATAGCGGTTTTACCAATCGTAGCTAACGAATCTGGTGCTGATTTACCCTTTGCTACAGGGCTTGTTATGATTAGTACTATTTTATTCGTCTTCGCTAATACCACTCATTGATGGAACTATTAACAATAGTTGGGATTGTAGCATAATGGATGGCTTAATTCTCAGGTATATACAATGTAAAGACTAGCAGTAGAGCTAATGCTGTACTGCTAGTCTTTTTCAATCCTAAAAATTTATATAGAATATATTATAGCTTGAAATATAAGTTGAATAAATTAAATAGCATTCTATTTATTAATGTTGTTGACAAATGTATTTTTGAGTATAGTGTTAAAATAGTTAGTTATATAAATTATGTTAATCTTTTGTTTTATGTGATGGAGTGGGTGAGAGTATGAGAAAAACGAATAAACATTGTAAGGTTAGCACTGTTAACGGCTGTTTTGGTAACGAGTACTTGTAGTTTGTTTATGGGGGCTCTGATGTGGGAAACTCCAATTACTGATGCGAATGGCAACACGTATCTGGCTAGTGATAATACTAATATTACTGGTAAAAGTAATTCCAGTTCCGAGTGGTAAAAATGCTACTATTGTGGGGGATAATAATACAGTTACAAAGACATTCCCTAGAGACAATGGCTCTCTTGTAAATGCCGTTGGCAATGAAGATGTACGAATAGTGGGGGCTAATAATACAGTTCAAGGTAGCCGGAGACAACATGTGATTGGTGATAATAACCAAATCATCGCTCGTGATGCTGGGACGGTTACTGATTATGGACATCCATCTGGTCGTGAACCGAATGCATCAGATTTGACAATTGGTAGAGGGAATTTTATACGAGGTACTGACACATATAGAAATGAGTGGGACTCCTTAACTGTTATCGGTAATAATAACAAAGCTGAGTACAGCTACAGAATCTGCTGGTGGTCCTTCAGCAGGTATGTCATTGGGGATAATCAAAATATTGATACTATAAGTGAGTCTGTTGTGATTGGTAGTATGTCGCCTGCGGAGCAAGCCCAAAAATCAGATCAAGATCCAAGCGATAAAAAATATACGGTTGGTGGGTCTAGTACGATTATTGGATATCATACATCTAACACTTCAGGCGGTAGTGTAGTGGTAGGCAACCATTCAAAATCGGGGCAAATATTACAAACTATTACTGGTCACGGAACCACAATTGAAGGTGGGAATAATTTATCGGGTTCGTACTCTTCCTCTTATGGGGCTCTAAATTCGCTTGAAAGTACTGCCACTGATACGGAGGAAGCTGATAATGTTGCTAACTCTGTAACAGGTAGTTTAAACCGAACAGCTGGAACTACAGGTACCATGATTGTTGGTTCTGGTAATGGTGACAAATTCTAAAGCCCCAATGATAGATAATCCTGCACTAGGTTCAACCATTGGTGATTTTTCTATTCAAACTATAGATATGATTGGGACCGATAAAACCTCAGAGGTAAAAACCGAAACTACAGTAGAAGATGGTCGACATTATATGAAAGAATACATGGCTTTGAGTGCTGGTGCCGTATCTATTTTTAGGTAGTAGCAATACAGCTGATTATGCTATTCGCTCTCAAATTTCAGGATTACTAATAATGTCTTAAAAGGGCAAGAGAATAATTTAAGTACTTTCAATACTGTCAGTGGATATGGTAATGAAGTGTACGAATATTAGTCGATCCACCATAGTGGGTACTAGAAATGACCTTAAAAATGGTGAAGATAATGTAGTGATTGGGGATTTCCATAACTTTGATGGTGGAAAGCATAATGTTGTACTTGGCTCCATGGCAGCTGAGGAGCGAGATGTAACGAAATCATTTACAAATATATTTGATGGTAGTACATCTACCTATACAGTGAAGGAATTAGTTGCTACTCGTCGCAATACAGCAAATGTTGAAAATGCTGTAATGCTATGGTTTACAATACAGAACGTTACTCGAAATGGTGGTGTAGCATTAGGGAGTGAATCGATTGCTTCCTGTAGATAAAGGATTGCTGGGTATGATCCAGCTACAAAAGCAGCATCTACTGATGGTTCTCCAACTTGAAATCTACGGCAGCCGCTATTTCTGTTGGTGATTCCACAGGAACAACTGTTCTTACACGCCAAATTACAAATGTAGCAGCTGGTTCAGAAGATACTGATGCTGTCAATGTAGCACAGTTAAAACGAATTACAGCAGATTCCACATCTACTATTAATAATCAATTGACTCAAGTTAATAATCGTATTGATGCTGTAGATGGTCGTGTTAAACGTGAAAGTGCCGGTGCAGCAGCATTGGCTGCATTGCATCCTCAAGAGTTTGACCCTAATGATCATGGACCTTTTGCTGCTGGGTATGGTCATTACTGTAGTGCTAATGCTATGGCTCTTGGTGCATTCTATCGTCCCTAATAATAAGATGTTATATTCTGTTGGTGCTAGCCTAGGCGGCGGAGAGGACCTCTTTAACTTGAGGCGTTAGTCTCAAATTTGGTAAGAGTGAACCTTATGCAGACTACTCCAAAGCAGGACTTGTTAAGGTTATCAATGACCAAGATGCAAAAATTAAAGAGCAAGATGAAAAAGATTAATGCTATGCAAGAACAAATTGAAAAAATGATGGCTAAGTTGAATTTATAATATAGATTTTTATGTATATACAGCCAACTATGTTACAATAGTAATGTAGTTGGCTGTTGTTTTATAATGAGGTAGTTATGACTGAAATACAAGCTCTTTTATTATTGAAAGCGTCTCTAGAGTCCTCAGATCTTCACGGTGTTGAATCATTACTCGCCGAAGATTGTGTGTATGTATCTACGGGACGTGGTACCATAGCGCGTAATAAAATTGAAAGCATAGAGTTTTTATCGGCTATGACCGATTCTATTAAAGCCGATCGCGTGCCCGTCATCTGTCGTGTAATGCATATTGCTGAAGTTTATGAAGATGATGCATTGTTCCGCGAAGGCCGTGTAGGTCTTACGGTGGCCTATGATGAAGGCGATACATATGCGTATATGTTATTTGTAGACCTTAATGACGATGGTCGCATTGAGCGCATCGTGTCTAGCCAAGAAAACTATACCATCGAATATGATGATCTTCGACTGTCTTTGGACGAGTCACCATATCGCTTTAAGACCGTGCCCCATACGGTGAAAGACTGGATTGCAGCACTTAGTATATGGCTTGAAACAGACAATCTAGATGTAGACGATTTCACAAATATATTGCAGAGGATACAAAGGTAGTATTCCAAAAAGGTGATGCCGAATCCATTACCCTTGAAAATGGTCTCGATGTAGAGGACTATTTTGATCGAGTTGATGAATCAACATTTTGCTGCTGTGCCGCACATTATTCGCGATGAAGAGGATAAACTCATCTTAATATATGGACCTATGAGCCTCATTGTGAGCCTTAACGAAGAAGGTGAGTTGGCCTTAATCAGTATGTACATAGATACTCGTGATGAAGATGAGGCCCTTGACGATATAGGCTATATTGAAGAGGACTTTATAGAACTAGCAGAAGAAAATATAGACGAAGAGTTTTAATAGAATGATAAAGAGGCAGGAGCTCCTGCCTCTTGCTGTATTATTTTGTTGTAGCATGTATAAATGCTTTAAATAAGCGCTTTGCTTTTTGGTCATTTATTGTCATCATTTCTGGATGGAACTGGCAAGCTACAAGCCATGGATAGTTATCATCCTCTAAGCCCTCCACAGTGCCGTCTTTGGCATGGGCTGTAATATGTAAACTATCGCCCACATCCTTTACCGATTGATGGTGATGTGAGTTCGTTACCCAATTAGTATGTCCAATAGCGTTGGCTAATTTTGACTTACTATCAATTGCTATTGTATGGGTTCCAAGGGCTGGCGTTTGATTTTGTGAATGTTTTAAGGAGCAGGATGTATCATATTTTAAATCCTGATATAATGTGCCACCACGATATACGTTAAGGATTTGAAGTCCACGGCAGATGGCAAAGATCGAATTTGTTTTTCTTCGGCAGCTTTCAGTAAAGCAAAAATCGAATTGATCACGCCCGGCCAAACATCTTCGATGCCTTGTAAAGGTTCTTCACCATAGTGCAGAGGGCACACATCGACCACCAGCAAGGAGGAGCCCATCTAAACAGAGAGTGATTCTCGGGCAACCTCTAGATTTTTGTAAAAGGAATAATAACTGGAATTCCACCAGCTTTTTCAATAGAGCGAGCATAATCATCGTTTACAAAAAGCTCTTAACACATCTGCAAAAAGGCGCTCTATTTGTACGCAATATGCTGCCAGAAATACCGATACATGGTTTAGTCATCGTATCACCTCTATATATAAATCATAGTTTCAATTATATAAATTGGTAGTAACCTTATAGGTCTATATCAATACCATATAAAAAGAGAAGGTCTAATCAGAGTCTTTAATCCTATACATTAGTTTTAATACTATGTATTAGTATATAGCATATATTTTTAATAGACTATAACATAATGCATAGTACTATTTCTATGCTAACAATTCTATATATTAAGACACTGTCATACTTATGAAAAACAAAAATTTAAAGAAAATTGATAAATATT
>BNJV01002190.1_pt1 | contig 16433 bp, 23 predicted proteins | sample 8540591 | NCBI WGS metagenome assembly BNJV01 (sample SAMD00202457, study PRJDB9452) | human saliva metagenome | host: Homo sapiens
CCGAGGACATCACATACGAGTCGCTGTGCGGTCAGTGCTACCTCGCCGCAGGCGGGAGGCTTCCCGGCCGGTGATCCGGGCTCCGGGACTGTGCTTGTGCTGGCGGGAGTACAAGGCTGATCGAGGAGAGGGTGCCAGGAAACATCCCTCGCTCCGAGATATTCCTTGTATTCGGGGTATTACAAGCATTATCGTGAAGCCGTGAATGCCTCTTACGCACTCATCGCAGACATCATCCGCTCGCGTGAGCTCCCTGATCGCAGGCGTGCTCAGCACGTCATCCGCGAGACTCTGGAGTGGGCCGCTGAAGGGCTGGCGCTGACGCAACGCCCGTACGCCACGGTCGGCGATGAGCTGCAGGCGGTCTCGGCGACCCTCGCCGACGCTCTCGCTCTCACCTTGCGCACGCACCTCCTTCTGCCTGAAGGGTTGGGCCTGCGCTTCGGTATCGGCGTCGGAGCGATCTCCGAGGTTGAGGGCGCGGTGGGAAGTGATGCGGATGGTGCGCCAGGACGTCCGATCCAGGACGGCTCGGCATGGTGGGCCGCGCGCGAAGCCATTGAGAAGGCGCATCATCTCCAGGATGCGGGGAGGTCCTTCATTCGCACCCTGGCTGCGCATCCACCCGGATGCAGTCGGCGGCTCCGGAGGGAGTGGGGTGAGTGTGAGGGGGTCGTCAACTCCGTCCTCATCCTCCGCGACCAGACGGTGTTCCGCTTTCAGCCCCGTCAGCGCCGCATCATGGCCGGACTCCTCATGGGGGTGACTCAGGTTGAGATCGCCCGCCAGGAGAAGGTGAGTCAGCAAGCCGTCTCTGAATTCGCTCGCAGTGCTGGATCCTCCTTGCTGGAGGTTCAAAAGCTTCTCGATGGGTTGAGTGGGGAAGGTGAAGGAGAATGACGGCCCTCCTCGTTCTTCTGCTTGCCGCCGCCTCTGTGGTCGCGGGCTCCGACTGGGTGGGTAGGAGGTTGTCCCGCATGGCTGTCGGTGTGAGGCTGCTGTTGGGGATGCCTGCAGTCGCTGTCCTTGGTGTCCTGATCGGATGGCCTGTTCTTCATCTTGGGGTGGGAGGCATTGTCGTCATCATCCTGGTGGCCGTCGCATGGTTGTGCTGCGGCCTGGTTTCGCCGGCCTGGTGGGAGAGCTTGTTGAGGTCTCGCCGGCGGGAGCAGGTGGGGCGGGGTGCCTCCAAGGATGATCGGCTGGAACCGCTTATCCGCCTTGTCCATGCGGGTCTGTTGCTCCTCGCTGTGGGGCTCTGTGTCGTTGTGTCTCAGCCACTTGGGTCTCGGATTGCCAAGATGGGCGCCGCCGTCGGAATCGTCGTCCTCCTGGCTGTTCCGGCCAATCGAGTCGTCGCTGACATTCTTGCTGTTGCTCGTCGGTCCTCGCGGGGGAGTGAGACTGTTGTCGCTGGTTGCCAGCTATCGCAGGGGAGCGGGAAGCAGGGTGAGTCGGGGGACTCAATGCGCGGCGGTCGCTGGATCGGTCCGCTTGAGCGAATCCTCATTCTCCTGCTTGCCTCCGTTGAGGCGCCCGCTGCCATCGCCGCAATTGTCGCCGCCAAGGGTGTGATCCGATTTCCCGAGATCAGTCAGGATAAGGCAGGGCAGAAGGCTGAGGAGTTTCTCATCGGATCCTTCGCCTCCTGGATTCTGGCGGTCTTGGGTGCCGTGACCATTCATCTCGCCTGAGTCGTGTGACGTCGAGAGGGTGGTTGGTTCGGGGTGTGAGTGCTGGGTGCGGGTGTGAGGGCCGACCCGCCCCGGCTTCGTGTATCTCCGGCCAAGAAAGTCGATATCCCGGGTCTTCGTTGCCGCATCGGTGGTTGTGAAGGCTGCTTCACTGTGCGGGTGTGAGGGGCGGGACATATACTGTACACATGTTCGATGGTGGTGCGCTTCCTCTCGACCCGGCCGGTGGTGCGGTCGGGATGCTGGGTGCGCCTGCTGGAGGTCCAACGCCGGAATCTGCGACCCCGACAGAGGGGAGTGGTGGGCCTGCCGGCATCTTTTGGCTGCCGGTGCTGGTCCAGAGGAACGACGGCGGTGAATGCACAGGGTTTGATGGAGGCAGTGATCCTTCCCTGCCATCACTGTCTCCATCAAAACCCCGTGCGATTCACATCGACCACACCCCACCTCTCTGAACCATCAGGTGCCACGGACAGACATGACCAGTCGACACCGCTATGCCGAGCTTCACACCCACTCCGCCTACTCCTTCCTCGACGGAGCCAATGAGCCCGATGACCTGGCCTCGGCCGCTGTCGAGCTCGGGCTGGAGGCCCTCGCCCTGACTGATCACGATGGCGTCCCCGGTATCGTCAAGCACGCCCAGGCGGGTCGTTCCCACGGCCTGCCCACCATTCACGGCACTGAGCTCACCCTGGACGACGGCTCCCACCTGCCTGTCCTGGCTCGCAACCCCACCGGCTACCGTCGCCTGGTATCCGCCATTTCTCAGCACAACCTGGACGTGGGGCAACGCCGAGAACCGGCCCATGACCTGCCCGCACTCGCCTCGGCTCTCCGCTCCGACCCCACTGGCCAGACCGAGGGGCGGTGGGGACCTGCCTCGTTCTCACCGGGACCGCCAACGGACCCCTGCGTCGGGCCCTGGGCGATCCTCGTCGACCCGGCACCTGGGACCTGAAGGCGGCAGACGCCTGCCTGGGGCGTCTGACCGAGCTCTTCGCTGCTCCTGACCGAGGCCGCCCCTCCGGGGCCGGCCCCACGGCGATCGGTCACCCACAGGTTGAAGGGGATGCTGCTTTCGGCCTGGCCGTTGAGCTCACCCCTGGATGGAGGCCCCACTGACGCCATCCTCACCGATGCCCCTGACCCGGCTGGCTCACGATCACCGGCTTCCGCTCGTGGCCACCGGTGCAGTGCGCTGCGCCCGCCCCACCGACGCCCGCCTTGCCGACGTGCTCACCTCAACCCGCCTGGTCACCGACCTGGAAGGCGCCCGCGGTCATCTGCCCGCCATCGGCCGCTGGCTGCGGGGAGCCCAGGACATGGCTCTGCTCCACCGCCGCAGTCCTGACGCCGTCGATCTGGCCGCCGAGCTCGCCGAGGACCTCGCCTTCGACCTGTCCCTCATCGCTCCGGACCTCCCCGATGCCGATGTCCCGGAGGGACATACTCCTGCCAGCTGGTTGCGTGAGCTCACCCTCCAAGGCGCTACCCGCCGCTACGGAACCCCGCAGGAGCACCCTCGGGCCTGGGCGGTGCTCAACCACGAGCTCGAGGTCATCGAGTCCCTGGGATTCCCCGGCTACTTCCTCATCGTGCACGCCATCGTCGAGTTCTGCGCACAGTCGGGCATCCTGTGCCAGGGGAGAGGATCGGCGGCCAACTCCGCAGTCTGCTACGCCCTGGGCATCACAGCCGTCGACGCCGTCAGGCACCAGATGCTCTTCGAGCGCTTCCCTGTCCCCTGGGCGAGCCGGCTACCCGGATATCGACCTCGACATCGAGGCCTGCCGTCGAGAAGAGGTCATCCAACATGTCTACTCCCGATACGGCAGAGAGCGTGCCGCCCAGGTCGCCAACGTCATCTCCTACCGGCCCCCGATCCGCAGTTCGTGACGCTGCCCGAGCTCTCGGCCACCCCGCCGGCGTGCAGGACGCCTGGGCCAAGCAGATGGAGCGGTGGACCTCGGTGCGCCCCGGAGGGCTGACCGGGCAGGGCGACGACGTCCCTGAGCCGGTCCTCGATATCGCGGAGAAGCTGCTGCGACTGCCCCGCCACCTGGGGGTCCACCCCGGAGGCATGGTCCTGTGCGGCCGCCCTGTCACTGAGGTCTGCCCGGTGCGATGGGCCGCCATGGACAACCGCTCGGTCCTCCAGTGGGACAAGGACGACTGCGCCGAGGCCGGCCTGGTCAAGTTCGACCTCCTGGGCCTGGGAGCGCTCACCGCCCTGCGTCTGGCCTTCACCACGCTGGCAGAGCGGAGACAGGTCGTTCCCGACGCCGTGACGGAAGGAGAGCTGCGCACCTCCCAGTCCGGCCGCCCCTGGGGACTGCACACCCTGCCCGAGGAGGACCCGGCCGTCTACCGGCTGCTCACGGCCGCGGACACTGTCGGGGTCTTCCAGGTCGAGTCGCGTGCCCAGATGGCCACCCTGCCCCGATTCCGCCCCCGAACCTTCTACGACATCGTCGTCGAGGTCGCCCTCATCCGCCCCGGCCCCATCCAGGGTGACGCCGTCAACCCCTACATCCGTCGCCGGCTGAAGCGCGAGGAGGTCACCTACCTGCATGACTCCCTCAAACCCGCCCTGACCAAGACACTGGGAGTGCCACTCTTTCAGGAGCAGCTCATGCAGATCGCCGTCGACGCCGCGGGGTTCAGCCCCGCCGAGGCCGACACCCTGCGTCAGGCCATGGGGGCCAAACGATCCATCGAGCGCATGGACGCCCTCCGCGACAAGCTCATAGCTGGGATGATGTCCCGGGGCATCGACTCGCCTACCGCGGAGAAGATCTACAGCAAGCTGAGGTCGTTCGCCGAGTTCGGCTTCCCCGAGTCCCACGCCTTCTCCTTCGCCTACCTGGTCTACGCCTCGGCCTGGCTCAAGGTGCGCAAGCCCGAGGACTTCTATGCCGGGGTCCTGGCCGCTCAGCCCATGGGCTTCTGGTCCCCGCAGTCCCTCGTCGCCGACGCTCTTCGCCACGGTGTGCGCGTCCTGCCCGCAGACATCAACCGCTCGCTGGCGCAGGCCACCGTCGAGCAGTGGGAAGACCACCAGGATGCAGACCGATCAGACCAGTGGGGGCCGCTCAGACCCCATCCCGCCGCCCCATCTGCCCTTGACGTCCACGATGACCTCGCGGTGCGTCTGGGCCTGGCCCCGCTCAAGGGCCTGGGGGAGCGGGCTGCGCAGGCCATCGTCACCGAGCGCCGTGCCCACGGCCCCTACCGTGACCTGGCTGATCTTGCTCGGCGTGTGAGTCTGAGCCGCTCCCGCCTCGAGGCACTGGCCGTCTCAGGAGCCCTGGACAGCTTGGGGACGGAGCGACGTCAGGCCCTGTGGGCTGCCGGGGTCCTCTCCGATGAGCATGGTCGACGTCGCGGTACCTCCCACCAGGGACGAGGAGCGTGGTGTCAGCCCACGCTTCCGGGGACCGCCGTCGGTGCCCGGGCCCCGACCCTGCCGGCCATGACAGACCGCGAGCGCCAGGGCGCCGACCTGAGCCTGACCGGAGTGTCCACGCACGGCTCGCCCCTGAGGCTGCTGCGCCCCGCACTAGCCGCCGACGGCGTGCTGAGCGCAGCCGATCTCGCAGGTCAGGAGCATGGGAGCCGGGTGCGGGTCGCCGGCGTCGTCACCCACCGGCAGCGCCCCCACACGGCTTCCGGCATGATCTTTCTCAACCTGGAGGACGAGACGGGTCTGCTCAACGTCTCCTGCCGAGCCGGCATGTGGCGCCGCTACCGCAGTGTCGGTAGACGTGCCGTCGCTCTCATCGTGCGCGGCACCGTGGAGAAGGGCGACGGAGTCGTCGCGCTCATGGCCGAGCGTCTCCAGGTCCTTCCCGGTGTTCCCGGAACCGGCAGCCGGGACTGGTGCTGACGGCGGAGTCCCTCACTCCTTGCGGGAGGAGTACGCGGGCAGCTCACCCGTGACCGGGGCGTCTTTGGTGTGCAGCTCGGAGTAGACGGACCAGAGCACGCTGATCAGCGGAACCGCGACGATCGCGCCGAGCAGACCGGCGGCGTAGGTCCCCAGGGCGACGCCGATGATCACCACCACGGGGTGCAGCGAAACCTGACGCCCCATGATGAGGGGTTGGAGGATGTGCCCCTCGATCTGACCGATCCCCGCCACCCCTACGCCAACAACGATCATGGTGACGAAGCCGCCGGAGGCCAGGGCCACCACCATGGCCACGATCATCGCCAGAGGGGCGCCGATGATCGGGATGAAGGCGCCGATGAATACGAGTACCGCCAGGGGGGCCGCCAACGGGATCCCCACCAGCTGTAGGAAGATCCCGGCCATGATGGCGTCGGTGAGCGCCACCAGCACGGTGCCACGGGCGTAACCGGCGAAGGTGTACCAGCCGGCGCCCGCAGCCCGGTGAGTCGACTCCCGCATCGTGGCAGGCAGCTCGTTGAGGAACCAGCGCCACATCCTGCCCCCGGAGGCGAGGAAGAAGATGGTGACGAACAGTGCCAGGGCCAGGACTGTGAGCACATCGACGACCGCACTCGCGTTGGAGAGCAACTCCGAGGCCAGGGAGGGGGCATTGGACTGCAGATAGTGCTGCCCCTGACGCAACCAGAGCTGGAACTGGTGATAGATCTGCTGCTGTGTCAGGTGCAGCGGTCCGTTCTCCAGGAACTCCATGATCGTGTTGAGGCCATCACCGAACTGGGATGCCAGGGAGCTCCACTGACTGGTGACCGAGGTGACCACGTACGTGACCAGTCCGGCAATCGCACCGATGGTGGTGAGCAGTGCCAGGAAGGTTGCCGGGTATCGGGGCATGATCCTGGCGAAGAGGTTGACCATCGGTTGGAGGATCGAGGTGAACACCAGCGCCATGAACAGGCCGATGAAGACCGGGATCACCTGTGAGGTGGCGTAGACGACAAGACCGATGGCGATGACGATGCCGAGCCCCAGCCAGGCCCCCATGCCGCCGCGCACCAGCCAGGAGGGTAAGGAGTCCATGATCGAGGAGCGGGTCGTGACCGTCTCCGGGAAGGAGACCGAGGGCGCCACGCGCACATGGGTGGTCGATACCGGGGGAGCGGCCGGCCTTGCTGCAGCATCCTCGTCTGAGTCGGACTCCCAGTGCAGCTGGTGGTCACGGTCCGCCTGCCTGCGCCTCTCCGCCCAGTCGATCCCCCGATCCAGTGCCGTGCGGGCATTCCTGAGCCGGCTCAGCAGGCCGCTGCTGCTGAGAATCTCTCGAGTGGACTTCTTCTCCGAACCGGGTCCCTGAGCCGTCTGGTGGGAGGCGGAGCTCTGGGAGCACTCGGAAACCTCGGCCGGCGCGTCCTGCGCCGGCTCTTGCGACGGAGAGCTGTTGGTTGCCATGGGGTGAACGATCAGTCCTTCACTGGATATCGGGCTGACGAAACACGCCCAGCCTACTAGCGTGGCCCCCATGACCGCCCCGAATGTCGGCAATCCGACGCACCCCGCCGTGACGAACCAGCTGCGTCTGCCCCGCACCGCCGCGTTAGGGCCAGGGCGGGGAGGACAGCAGAGGCTTCTCATCGACGCTCCCGGCCGGAGCCGCGGAGATCTACCTTCACGGAGCCACCGTGACCTCCTGGGTGCCGCGCGGCGGCACGGAGGTCATCTTCACCTCACGGCAGGCGGTCTTCGACGGCGCCACCGCCATTCGTGGAGGAATTCCCTGTGCCTGCCGGAGTTCGGCGTCGGCATCAACGGTGACGCCGTGCCGAAGCACGGATGGGCCCGCATCGCCCCCTGGCAGCTGCGGACGGTGACCACGACCGACAGCGGTGGTGTCCGCGCTCTTCTGAGTGTCGGTCGCGACCGCCTGACGGCGCTCTCACGAAGTCGAGGTCGGGGAGACGCTGCGTCTGGGACTCAGCCTGCGCAACGAGGGGACCGAGCCCCGCACGGTGGAGGCCGCCACCCACACCTATCTCTCAGTCCACGATGTCACCGCCAGCCGCATCGGCGGGCTCGCCGGCGCCTCCTACAGCGACAACCTGGCCTCGCAGTCCCCAGGAGGCTCTCCGCGTCCAGGACGGTGACGTGACGATCTCCGGACCCGTGGACCGCATCTACGACTCCGCCGAACCGATCACCGTGACCGATCCTGGGCGTCAGCGGACCATCGGCATAGACAAGCGCAACGCGCCCTCGACGATCGTGTGGAACCCCTGGTCCACGTACAGCGCCCCACTGCCGGACATGGCCGACGACGAGTTCCCCGCCATGGTGTGCATCGAGAGCGGAGCGGTGCGAGAGCACGCTCCGACCATAGCCCCCGGGGCGAGCTGGTCCATGCAGGTGACCTTGAGCGTCGAGAGCACCGGAGTGTGATGGGAAGCACTTGGATGTGGCTTGGTGGCCTCGGTGGCCGTCATGCTAAGTTTCTCTGCGTCGCCGGGGCGAGGCCGCGGGGAAGTCGCTGAAAAGCGGAGGAGACAACACAAGTCCGAGTGGCGGAATAGGTAGACGCGCTAGCTTGAGGTGCTAGTGCCTTATTAAACGGGCGTGGGGGTTCAAGTCCCCCCTCGGACACCACCAACACATGATCCCCGGAACCATAAGGTTCCGGGGATCATCGCGTTACCGTCAGGAGGCCTCGGTCAGCTCCATTCGGGACGGTAGAGGTCGGGGCGGGAATCGAAGCAGCACATGATGAGCGGCACGATCTCTAGTCCAGCGATGATGAAGAGCGCCCACAAGCCCGACTGTCCCTGTGTCGTGCAGCCGCCGCACCATGACAGCGATGTGAGGGACGAACGTCGCCAGCCCGAAAATGCCGATGATTCCCATGACGAGAGTTAAGACTAATCCTGCTGAGGATTCGGAGGCATCGTTAACGATCAGTGCTGCGAGGCTAACGCCGAACACAAGATACAAAATAAAGATGCTGCCGACTAAGAACAGATAGGACCACCAGAACTCCGAACGCGAGGCATAGCCGCGGAACTGGGCGTAGCGCTGGAAGAAACGCTTGATGGCCTCACCGAAGCTCGCGCCGGGCAGAGGGGCGATGTCGGGTGTCAGCGGCGGAGGCCCGAACTGTCCGAACTGGTTGGGAGCGCCGTAGGGCGCTGGACCGCCAGGGTAGGGGCAGGGCTACCATAAGGTGCCTGGCTGCCGTAGGTCGGCTGGGGCGCTTGACCACCGTAGGCCGGCTGCTCGCCGTAGGGGGCGGGGCCGCTTCCGTGGGACATGAATCCTCCAAGTGAGACGGGTCAGGGGGCTGTGAATGCTTGTACGGTCGGAGGCGTCCGAGTAGACGCGCCTTCTGGCCCTGGACCGGCATACAACTGACAGCCTAGGGGAGGTGGCTGAAGACGTCATCCTCTTCTTCGCCACCACGGTGGGGAGTAGTCCCTATATCGAGTCACAGGACAGCCACCTCGGTAGACTGAGCTCCCATGCACTCTGCTACCCCACTGAGTAGCCCTTCAGGTACGCGGCGCAGTCCTGAGCTGGTACGTGCGCGCGCCGGGGTCTGTCTGGTGTTCCTGGCCAATGGCCTGGGGTTCGCCAACCTGGTGCCGCGTTTCCCGGAGATCGTGGCGGCGTTGGGGCTGAGCAAGAGCGCCTTCGGGCAGGCCGTGGCCGCAGTCGGCGTCGGCGCTCGTGGCGGGGCTGGCCGCGTCGTGGCTCATCTCTCGCCTGACCTCAGCCAGGGTCGCCAGCCTGGGCATGCTCGTGGTGGCTCTGGCTCTCCTCGGAGCGGGGCTGGCACCTTCGTGGGGCGTCCTCGCTGTCTGTCTGCTGATTGTCGGCGGGACAGACTCCATTGTCGATGTCGCGCAGAATGCTCACGGGTTGCGGGTCCAGCGCCGTTGGGGCGCCTCCATCGTGACGAGCTTCCATGCCTCGTGGTCACTGGGGGCGGTCCTGGGAGCAGCCATGGGGCAGGCCATGGCCGGAGCCGGAGTGGGGCTGGGAACCCATATGGTGCTGACGGCGGCGGTGCTGCTCGTCATCTCGGGAGGCCCCCTGCTCGCAGGCTGGTTTCTGCCCGGCCATGACCGCGCTGATCGCGCTCCCCGACCAGAGCGGGGACCTCGATGGTGGTGCCAAGGTGAGGCCTGCGACGTTGCCACGGCGCGCCCGAACGGTCACGATCCTCGTGCTCATCGCCGTCGGTCTGCTGTGTGCCGCGTCGATGTTCCCCGAGGACGTTGCCATGAACTGGTCGTCCCTGCTCCTGTCCGAGCAGGGCGCCAGAGCCGGTCACGTCGGCCTGGGGCTGGTGGCACTTCAGGGAACGATGATCGTGGGGCGACTGGTGGGCGACCGCATCATCGACGCTGTCGGTCAGCGAGCCGTGATCGCCTGGGGCGGAGCGCTTGGTCACCCTCGGGATGAGTGCCGCCCTCCTGCTCTCCTCCGTTCCCGGGACGCTGCTCGGGATGGCGATCTCCGGGGCGGGGTGCGCCGTCGCCGTCCCCGTGGCCTACTCCGCCGCCGACGACGTCGAGGGGCTTCCGCCCGGGCTGGGACTGACCATCGTGTCCTGGCTGGCCCGTCTGGCGGTCCTCCTGGCGCCGCCGGTTGTCGGCCGGCTCGCTGACAACCACGGACTGTGGGTGGCTCTGGCCTACGGCTTGCTGGGAGGTCTCATCATGGTCACCTTCTGGCCGGTCCTGCGCCGCAGGCCTGCCGGGAGCTAGGGGACGGGACTGACGCGAGTCAGGCCAGTCCCACGAGGCGTCGTCGTCCGGCGTCCCGGTTGTGCGCCCAGACGACGCTGAACACCACGGTCGTCGCCACGGCAAGCATGGTGAGTCCGATGTACACAGGAATGCTCAGGAACAGTGCTGAGACGGCTGAAGCGTCCGAAGCGTCCGTTGAGTGCTCTGAACTGCGTTCGATGAAGAGCAGAACGCCTCCGGCAGCGCACAGCACCCAGAAGCCGGCCGATACCGCGTTCCAGTAGTCCTGTCGGAGGCGCGCGGCGCACCATCCGGGAAGATTGTCAACATCGACGTCTCGGAGGCCTATGCGGCGAGGAGCGTCCTCACCGGGGACCTGAGTCGGGTAGGCGGCCAGGAGCCGGTCGCAGGCCTGTAATGACGGCATCAGGGCTAATCCAACCATTCCTGTACCGACCAGAATGACGGAGATGACACGACCGGTGTTGAGGCCTGCCCCGCCTCCGCTGAAGACGTAGAAAAAGCCGAGAATGACGATGATGAGGGAGGAGGTGAGGAGGACCCTGAGTCTGCCTCTTCTGACGGTCCTGGCGACACTGTGGGCGTCGGGCCAGGCAGGCCCCATGCGGCCATCAAGCGTGACTCCCCGTCTGCGTGTCTCGCCGTGAAGGGACGAGTGATGAGATCCGGGCGTAGCCCCGCCTCAACGTCGAGTGGGCGAGACGATCCCGGTTGCTGTCCGGTCATCCGGGTGAGGACTGAGCGCAGGAGCTGCCACTGCTCCTCGGCGACGAAGTCCGGTGTGCGCAGGATCCAGGCGCTGCGGAGCCCAATGACCATGATCAGAACGCCCAGGATGGTGAATCCCAGCAGGCAGGAGCAGAACAGGGAGTCGAACATCGAAGGAACGTCCCTGAGTCTCCTCCTCCATCCTCATCAAGGGGATGGTCATCGATGACAAAGGAGAACGACAGCAGGGAGAAGAAGACCCGAATCCGACCATAGCCAATCTGCTCCCCATTCCCGGTCCCCACTGCTTACCGGGTGCCGCGGTGCCCGGATCATAGGAGGAGACGGCGGCCTTGACCGCCTGCTCGACCTGCTCTCGGCCAGCAATCGAAGCCGGCACCGTGAGCCGTTCACGAACCAGGGGGAGCCTGGAGTCGGAGCCGAGCCCGGACTCGAAGTAGTACGTGCGCACGGTCCGAACGTGCCCACCGTCGTTGGACGTGGTGCTGACCGAGATGTTGCTGACGCGGGCCGGAACCCTCTGCTCGACTGCGATGACGCCGCCTTCCTGGCGTACTCGCACCGCGGGAGCTTCCAGCGTGCAATCGCTGGACCGTAGCGACGACTTGCAGGCGCGGGGCTGGGCATACTCATGTGGATGTGTCTCCGTGGGGTGGGGGCAGAACTCAGATCAGTCCTGCTTGATGGCGCAGCTCGTTGTCCTTCTGCTGTATCCAGTGTCTGCCGATCACAACGGTGGCGAGTGCCGTAGTGATGATGACCAGGACAAGGACCGAGTTCCATATCAGGGCGTGGGTGTGAGCCTCATGCGAGGAGGAGCTGGTCGAGAACGCAGTCTGATTCAGCATCACAGAGGCGAATATGGCGAGAACAGCCACGACGAACTCAATCAGGAACACGATCGCAGCAAGGTTCCAGTGGCGTTCGCGCCGGCGCGCATCGCACCATGCGGGTAAGGAGGCGGTGTCGACATCCTCCCAGCCGAGCTCTCGCGGCTCTTCCTCTCCGGGCATCGTGCTGGGATAGGGAGACAAGGAGGCGGTCGCAACGCTGGGAGATGTGGGAGAGGATCGCGCCGAATACGCTGATGCCGCCGAGCAGGGGAATGAGTGTGAGCTGCCCGGCGGCGATGAACAGCAGGAAGATCAGGACCCCCACGAGCAGGAAGACTGAGGCGAAGACGGTCATGACGACGAGGGCGCGCCGGCCCCTGCCCTGACGCGCTTGGCGACGTCGTAGGCGTCCGGCCATGGAGGACCCATGCGTCCGTCACGGGTGACTCGCGTGAGAGAGACTCCGCTCGGGTGAGTGATGAGATCCCGCCGCAGGCCCGCCTCAATGTCCAGGGGGCGTGACGAACCGGGCTCCTGCCCCGACAGCTGGGTCAGGACCTGACGCAACAGCTCCCACTGCTCCTCGGCCACGAACCTCGGAGTGCGCAAGACCCAAGCGGCGCGAGCGCAGGTGACCGCGATGGTGAGTGCTATGAGGACGAAGACGCCGGGCAGAACTGCGAAGACCTTCTGCAAGCCGGTAAAGGGATCACCCGGGGGTGCGATGGAGGGGCTTCGGTGGAAGGAGATGGCGAGGTACAGGCCGGCTCCCGCCAGGCCCAGTGCGGCGACGGTCTGCAGCAGCCGCGGCAGCGCGCCCCCACTGAGCTGAACGGACAGCGCCGCCGTGCCCGGGTCGTAGGCGGCGATGGCGTGGTCTACGGCTTGACGAACCTGCTGCTCGCTCACTGCGCTTGCTGGAACGGTCAGCCGTTCCTTGACGAGTGGTACTGATGTCGGTGATCCCAGTCCGGCTTCATAGATCGGAGTCCGATACTCGTCGTGGATGCTGCTGGAGTCATGCCCGCTGCTCGTGTGTATGCCTTCCACGCGGGCGGGGACGCGCTGCTCGACAGTGATGACATCGCCGCGTCTGCCTACCCTCACTGAGGGCAACATCCAGCGGGGGATGGCGGGACCGTGGCGTCGAGGCGCTGGGGCGTTAGTCACTCAATCTCTTCTCGTCGGGGCGTCGCCCTCGAGCATAGGCGCCATGAAATGACCCGGGAGGGGAATTCTGGCGATCTCATCAAGAGTGGGAGCAGGGGAGGCGTTAGCATCGGCCTCCATGGACTCCTTTGAGATGACTGTTCCCGCGGATGCCGGTCTGCCCGCACTTGTGCTGTCGGTCCCGACCGGCGACGACGTCGACCGCATCACTGAGATCTGCCAGGACGCGGACATTCAGGAGTGGACCACCATCCCCTGTGGCTACCAGCGCAGCGACGCACAGTTCTTCGTCGAGCGGGTCGTTGCCGACGGCTGGAGTGAGGGGCGTGAGCTCACCTGGGCGGTTCGCGAGGCCGGCGATGACGGCGCATCGGCGACCCTCGTGGGCATGCTCAGCATGACCCTGAGCGGCCCTGAGAGCGCTCGGATCGGCGAGATCGGGTACTGGCTCGCCGCTGCCGCGCGCGGGCGCGGCACCATGGCCCGCGCCGTCGTCGCCCTTATCGATACGGCCTTCGACCCGAGCGGCCCCCTGAGCCTGTCCGTGCTGAGATGGCGCTGCTACATCCACGAGACGAGCCGCGGGCCGGTGCCCAACTGGGCCTCCTGGAAGGTCGCCTGGTCCCTCGGCTTCCAGCGGGAAGGGCGAGTGCGCCACTTCCCGCCCAATGACAGCCGGCTCCGTGATGGCTGGATCGGCACCCTGCTGCCCGAGGATCCGCGTGAGCCGCAGGCTCCCTGGGACGGCCCCGTTGACGCAGACGACGTTCTTCCCCTGGTGCCGCACGACGGCGTCGGGGAGCGGGAGGGTGACGACCCCGAGGCCTTGGTGCGTCGCTTCCACCATGTCTACGGACTCCCCGTCCAGACCGACGGTGCCAGCCTCGAGCGTGAGAGCCTCGGTATGCGCATGAGTCTCATCGCCGAGGAGTTTCGCTGAGCTCGTCGGCGCCGTCTATGGGCAGGCGGCGCGCGATGAGATCGAGTCGAGCTACCGTCGCGCCGTGGCTGCTGATGACGGTGCTCGTGACACCGTCGAGGCCGCCGATGCCCTGGCGGATCTCGTCTACGTCATCTACGGCATGGCTCTGGAGACCGGGATCGACCTGGCGGCCGTGCTCGCCGAGGTGCAGCGCTCCAACATGTCCAAGCTGGGCGTCGACGGCCGGCCGGTCCACCGTGAGGACGGCAAGGTCCTCAAGGGGCCTGACTACTTCCCTCCGGACGTGGAGGCTGTGCTGCGTCGTCGCCGCCTGCGCTGAGAGGAGTCTCTCGAGGCGGCCATAACTATACTGTGCATGTAGTACAGTTTCCGGCCGTGACTCGTACTCCCGGACTGCGCGCCTGGGCCGCCCTGGCCGTCCTGACCCTGGCCGTGACCCTGCTGGCCATCGATTCCACGGTGCTGGCGCTGGCGATCCCCTCGCTGAGTACCGACCTGAGCCCGACTGCCAGCCAGCTGCTGTGGATCGGTGACATCTACTCCTTCACCCTGGCCGGTCTGCTGGTCACCATAGGGTAACGTCGCCGACCGCATCGGTCGGCGACGCCTCCCTGCTCATCGGGACGCTCGGCTTCGGGGTGGCCAGCATCATGGCGGCCTTCGCGCCGAGCGCGGGAGCCCCTCATCGCCGTTCGAGCCCCTGCTGGGTGTCGGTGGCGCCACGATCATGCCCTCCACCCTGTCCCTCATACGCAACATCTTCCTCGACGCCCGCCACCGCGCCACCGCCATCGCCATCTGGTCCGCCGGCAGCTCCGGCGGCACCGCCCTGGGGCCGCTGGTTGGCGGTGTCCTGCTCGAGCACTTCTGGTGGGGCAGCGTCTTCCTCATCAACGTCCCAGTCATGGCGGCTGTCATCGTCACGGGCCTGTGGCTCCTGCCGGAGTCCAAGAACGAGCAGGGCGCCCCGGTGGATCTGGCCTCTGCGGTCCTGTCGGTCCCTGGCCATCGTGCCGATCACCCTACGCCGTCAAGTCCTTCGCGCATGACGGTCTCACTGTCGTTGCGATCGCAGCACTGGTGGGTGGTTTGGCCGCCGGATGGCTATTCATCAGGCGTCAGCGCACGCTGGCCACGCCGCTGATCGACGTCGAGCTCTTCCGGCGCCCCGCGTTCACCTGGGCGATTGCGGCCACTGTCCTGGCGATCTTCGCCTTGGCCGGTCTGCTGTACTTCTTCTCCCAGTACCTCCAGCTCGTTCGAGGCTACTCCACGCTCCGAGCGGGCCTGACCGAGGTGCCCGCATCACTGCCTCCATCGTCGTTGTCGCGGTCGTGGCCACGGTGGTGCGCCGACTCGGCAATGGCCGGGCGCTCGGGAGCGGCCTGCTCGTGGCCGCGGTGGGGCTGGCTGTGGTCGCTCTGGGGGAGTCCTACGGCGGGATCGTGGTGATCTGCGTCGGCCTGCTCGTCATTGGCGCAGGTATCGGCCTGGCCTTCACGGTCTCCACCGGAGCGGTTCTGGGGGCGGTGCCGGCGGACCGCGCCGGTGCGGCCTCCGCCATCTCCGAGACCGGACTCGAGCTGGGAGTTGCCCTGGGGATCGCGGTGCTCGGCACGATTCAGGATGTCGGTTACCGGCTCCTGCTCGGACAGGCCCCCTCCGGGCTCCCGAGGCGGGTCGCCGACGCCGCCGAGCAGTCCCTGGCCACCCTGGCGGGTGTCGTCGACCTGGGTGACCCCGGGCAGGCCGAGCTGATGGTTCAGGCCCGGGAGGCATTCACTCGCGCCATGCAGGCCACCGCCGTGACTGCTGCCGGTATCCTCCTGTTCGCGGGTGTGATGGCTGCACGTCATGTTCCAGCGGCGAGTGAGGAGAGCTCATGAGAACCTCGAAACGGGACCGCATCATCACGGGGGCGCTCGAGCTCGCCCACTGTGACGGTTTCGATTCACTCACCTTCGACACTCTGGCTGAGCACGTTGGTCTGAGCCGCGGTGGAGTTATCTATCACTTCCGCACCAAGACCGAGCTCCTGGAGGGGATCGCGGCAGCGTTCCTGGAGCGGTGGCGGACTCAGGCCCCTGGCTGCGCTGGGCGGGCCCCTGGAGGAGGCGAGCCGGACCGAGCGCATCGAGGCACTGACTCGCTCAGTCCTCGACGGCGAGATCCCTGCCCGGCGAGGTCAGCTTCACGCTCTCGGCCACGCCGGAGGCGGAGATGCTCAAGGAGGCCTGGAACACGCTGAGCCGGGAGTGGGTGGGTGAGATCCGTGAGCTCACTGCCATGCAACGCGTGGCGCTGCTGGCCGTGGATGGATGGTGGGCCAACCGCGCCGTCGACAGCCGTAGCCGTAACCCCGATGAGCCCGCCATCGCCGAGCTCATCGTGTCC
>BNJV01002928.1_pt1 | contig 16365 bp, 15 predicted proteins | sample 8540591 | NCBI WGS metagenome assembly BNJV01 (sample SAMD00202457, study PRJDB9452) | human saliva metagenome | host: Homo sapiens
GGTGAGAAATTAACAAAGAGCATAATTTGCTCCAGTTTCGCCTGCCCGCATCTTCGATAGCGTCATTATCAACAAGACAGCCTATGGCTCGGAATGCAAAATCAGCCTGCCGGCAAAGCCTCAATCTCAGTTATCGATATTTACCCCATAGCAACCGATGAGCGTCCAGCTTAAAACGCGCGGGAGAATACCCAAACACCGTTGCAGCAAACGTTGTTTGCGCCGATAATTATTTTCATCGTACAGCGAAAGCGTTAATATCAGTCAAAGATAACAGATTGAACTTACATAGTAGCTCAACAACACTATATCAATTCAAATTGCACGCCGAGAACATACGCCGTAATAATGAAGACTATTGAACACAAAACGTCAAAAGTTACTTTTATCCATCAACATCATTCATACTTACATAACGCGAAAATTGCCCATAATCCATACCGATATATAACCACTGATGGCCTGTAATTAGTACAAAGATTGGTAACATACGCCACAACACTTTTTAATATAGTCTCACTTGAACATAGCAAGGTTCTTCCGTTAAATGCAATGCACGTATATAGTTTACGGTATTCCTCATTTTCGAACCAGGAACCTTACCTGCTGTTAATGTCGTTCCATTTGCCAGTCGTACACCAGCGCCTGACAGCTGATGCCACCAATCAACGGCCGTATTTTGATTCCATGTTGCTTTCACCCATCATTCAACACAGCCTTTGCTTTTGCTTACTAACGATTCCACATTTCATATCTTCTTTGACAGGCACATCACGGATCGGTTTGGGGTCTGCTGCAGCCTCCAGTCTGTTTCAGGCATAATCGTGTCATTTCCACTTCCCCGAGTGGTCAATCAACGTGCCCCGATGCCCAGCCGACAGTCCTTCATGCCATAACTGCCCCAGTGTCCGCCGTTCGCCACGCATGAAAGCGGTCCACAGCGCACTGCGTTCACGCCTTAAATCCGCGCCAGGCGCCTTTACCTGCCGAGCCGCCCTCAAACCACCGCTGTTGCCCCGCCACAACACCGACATAAACATGACCACGTCTGCTAACCGCGGTTCAGATACGCCCTTTATGAGGGCGAACTCATCAATGAACAGCGTCTGGTCGATGGAAGAATTCAATAGAGCAGATCAGAAATTCATCTGCACGCACCAGACCGTGATGGCACCAGAACCATGGTTATCTGACCGTTGCAGCGAGAGGCCGTTAACATATTTGCGTCAGGTGCCGATGTTTCGCGTCGATGCCTCCGTTTACAGCCGAAACGCCGACGCGATACGCAGGTCTGCTCATCACCGAACACCAGCAAAGATTACGCCGCCGACCATGACTTCCGACACAGACAACGTTTCCTTGGGAGTTTCCGGATTTCAAACCGCTGTTATTCAGCGCAGATTCCTTTATCGTCTGATGCCGCATCACGCCCGAGTTTGGCTCAAAGACACACACCAGCTCTTTACATATAACTTCATATTAGCAACTATTCATTTAACCGAAATAGTCCCTACCACGTCGCAGGTTCCCAAAGATGCCGGTTGTTCAGTGCCTCCATGAAAGCTCGATAAAGATTGAGTCAAGTCTCCGATGCTCTCTGACGACGGTATGTCAACACAGTGAGAGGTAACCATATTATAGTTCTGGTGATTTGCCCAGAAGAAAGTTCGCACAACCTGGTTAGCCAATGACAGCCCAGCCGGTTAGAAACAGGCAGACGATGTGGTGGCGTTGATGTTGTTGCTCGTGAGTCGGCATAGTGCAATTTTGGGAAGGCGCGGCGTCATTCACGCCCAACCATTATGCCGTCATCCGACATCAGTTGCGGCCCACCTTTCTCGCTTCACACCCAACGCCGCAGCATAAGCGATACTGGTGTTTGCATGCCAAACATCATAACGTCAGCCGAAGGTAAGAGTCATCAGCCCAGGCGCTCGTTTTAAGATTTAACACCGGTCGATTGCGTTCGACGAACATTTCGTTTTGTTATTTACGTCAATCATAGTTCATTGCCTGTTATCCAATCAGCAGCATATCCGCCGAAGAGTTACGTCATTACCGACGCGTCACCAGCATTGCTTGTGTCAATCACGCGGTACTATGCTTGATACCAAATCGACAACGCTGACACCCGTCAGCCTTGTGTTGCGCCTGCCGATCATAAGTCATTGGTCGTCCTTACAGATTGCGGGTCGATGAGCAAAAGCGTACCGCAGTGTTACATTAGTAGTTACGGCGCCAACACCACATCGAGTTATTGCTTGAGTCAGAACAGTTAAATATTGGCGCACCGATCAGATGACCGAATGAATATCGCTTATCGAAACAATATAAGCTCAGTTGGCGGCCATCCAACATTACTTACACAGTTTAACGAAAACAAACGAACGAACGACAGGAAGGTTCAATAATCGCCCGATAGATCCAGCGAATCATCCGTTGCCTCTGCACAAACAGCGCCGCGATAGAGATAATCGATTGCGGTTAAAACGATTGTGCCGTACGAAACTTCGCAGTGCCGGAAGGCATGAACACGGCGGCACCATACGGTTCTGACCGCATCGGCATAACTTCGCGGCCTGTGCCCATCTGCACACCACCCTCGAAAGACACTGCGTTCGCTCATCTTCGAATGTTCGTCGTCCCGCTGGCGGCCATTTATCTGTTTTCTCCACCAGCCAGGGCACGATGAGCCCACAACACGAAGTTCATTCGCCCATCGTCACCGTCACCCGCAGCATCACGAACATCAACCGCACCGGTGACATTGCTCGCATCCATCGCGCTACGGCGGGATGTCTCCACGACGCGGAAGTCGTGCCGACCGCGCGCATCATCGCGATTCAGCGCACGATTATCGACGTCACAGACATCGGCGGTCATCGGCCACCCAGCCTCGGCTGGCGGCTGGAATTGCCCACTCCAGTTCGTCGCGGGCACAAAGGTCGATTGCCCGGCTGGTCAACCACCTGTTCATCAACACGCTATAACTACTGACAGCCGAGTGGTCAGAATCTGCTCAACAGTAGCATGAGTTCATTTGTTCTCAAGACCGAGTTCATATTCACGTTACGTTCGTACTATCGATTGCGCCGGCACGAGTTACAGGCGTCGACGAGCGAGCGCCCGGCCGAGTCACTGGCCAGCACAGCGAGTTATCGCCACAACACCATAAGATAGGCGAGCCTGGTCTCATCGCCCCACACCTGTAATAACACACCGAGTGTTACCTTTTAGCCCGGCGGACAGCTCGCAGAGCCATCATAACCATAGCTCGGTGAGATTGCGCGAGTTGACCGCCGACGATACGGCGAAATTTCACTGAAGCGTTATTGAACCAGCCTTTCAAACAAACCTGAACTGCCGAAATGTACCACGAGCCCATTCGTTCACCGGTGCCAGCCAGCCAGGTCGAAGTCTTAACAGCAGCCGCCCGTCAGCTGTGATAACGGCTGCTGAGCTTCTGCAAACACTCACTGCTACTGGCTGCTGGCAGAACGAATGCGCATTTGGAAGGCCTTTTATCTCTCATCTTTTCAGTCATGTCTGTTGCTGCGCGTCCACCGAGCAGACCATCCATGACGGCAGGATTAACGGCTTCCCATGAATCGTTCGTGGTTAACGAACTCATTGTTACGAACATTTCCAGAAACTCACTGACAAGGAGGTTGATCCTATAGACTATACAAGAAAGTTTCGTCAGGTGTCAATGCTTAAGAGCTACCATTAATCTGAGCAACAATTAACGCCCTACAATTTACACCATGGTCCAGCCTATGATCCAAGTAAACTCAACAACCTCATTTCGATGGAACTACTACGCAATTATGTGTCCAATCCGACCATCAAACCAATGGGGTGCATATCTTCCGTACGGGTGTGAATCTGTAACTGATAACATTGCGATAACAAACGGCACAGAACGTAACAATGTGCGTTTCTGTATACGGTTAACTCACCTCGTTCGATGGCAGTATAACTCAGAAAACAGCCGTCATAACTTTAATTTGACGGGAGCTGACGTTACCAACGACATCAAACTCAACTACTCAATCACGTTATCAACCTCACGCATCAAGAATAGACCTTTATCGTATCAGCCGCCGATTAACCAATAACTACTCGGGAATGCTATGGCGGATTTACAGATATTGCCTATATCCGCGACCACACAGTCACCAGTCTTGGCTACCCGAATGGTGTGTGGACTCAGATTAATGGTGGTCACCAAACACGATGACACCTGACGAAACTCTCTTGTATAGTCCTATGATCAACCCACTTATCAGTGAATATTTCTGGAAAGTATTCCGTAACAATGAGTCTCGTTAACCACTGATCGATCCATGCGGAGCCAAGTTAATCACTAATGGAAAAATCATGGATGGTCTTACGCTCAGTGGACGCATAAGCAACAGACATGCTGACGACTGAAAGATAGAGAATAAAGAAATATACTTCAAATGCACATTCACTCTACCACCCACAATATGATGATGTTTACAAGCTTTCTAACAGCCCGTTATCGCGATCTATTACGGTGATATCATGCTGACTTACGACATGACTCTCAACCTGGAAACACACACATATACAGCCAGTGCAGGATGGACAGGTCGTCGTGAAGATTAATACATCAGCAGTTCGAACACAACTGTTGTTTGACACAAGAGAACTGGTCTCAATCTCATCGCTTTCAGTGGGAAACAAAGGGTGCCGACATGGATAAACAGGATCAATCTCTCAGCACAGGTCTCTCTTCCCCACCGGAAGCTATGGTTATGATAGTTGGCTCTATCTTTGAAAGGCACAATCCGCCAAGAAAAGACTCTCAACCCCAAAGAAAGGAAACAACACTTTCTATTATCCTTCAGTCAGTGGTAGCGTTATTTAGGTACAGAGAGTTATTAAAGGAAAAGAAACCTACTTGGTGGGATTATGGAAAAGTTTCGCTCATCTTATGGTGTTGTAGGTAATGCCTCATTCTATCTACTTAGCTAGTTATGGCTCTTCAGCCAAGGAACTATCACTCGGTCGAGCACTTTACACTTTATAACTGCGTACTCAATCAAATATCGGTAATGAAAATATTAAGCCTGAACGTAAGATGAATATGAACTCGGTCTTGAGAACAAATGGCTCCTCAACAACCGACTTGGAATGGAGCTCTAGCTACTACTACAACGACATTAAAGACCAGATTCTTACAACCACTTTGGCTTCATCAATGGCAGCATGTTGATGAACGTAGGTGAGTTGACCAATACCGGTTTAGAAATCAGCTCGCATGGTACTCTTGACAAAAGACTGAGATTAGACTTGAATTTCAATACCGCCTTCAACCGATACAAGCGTGAATAGGTCGCTGATGGCCTTGATGTATTGAAAGACACATGACGTGTGGATAATGGTGCAGCAAGCGTTTTGAATCACACACGTTGGAGAGGCTATGGGTGACTGGGTATGTACAACATATAAGACAGACGATAAAGGTAACAAAACTTGTTGGAGCTTCAATGGTCTTACATCACAGATACGTCTGTACGTCACAAAGTTGGGCAATGCTATGCCTACAACAGGTGGTTCTGGTGGAATGTTGGTTATAAGAACTTGCACTTACATTCAACTTTGACTTCCGTATCGGTGGAGACGTACTAACTTCCATGGCAATATATGATGGATGCAGGTAATATCACCGATGCAGTTGGTGTTCGTGATGCTGCAACAGGTGGCATTTATTACATACAGTGACACTGACAAGGCTGAAGATAAGACTTCTATCCATGTTGTAAAACCATCTGATGTACCTAACTATAAGCGTGGAGAAACCAAGATAAATGGCTACTATGTATGGGACAACGGACTTATTCAGAAGGGTGTAAAAGAAGACGAACACCGAATGATGTCGTAGTAACACAGTTCGAAGTGAATGATAGTCAATACGGATGGGACAGGTGCCACCCAGAGTTATGCCGATGCACCAAAAGAACAGCTATGTGAAGTGCCGCGAGATAACATTTGCATACACACTCCGAAAGCCACTCACGAAGAAGTTCCATTGCAACAATCTCGACGATTGAGCCACGTACGCAATCCATTCTATCTCTATCGCAGCTTGAAAACCGTTTTGATGGAGAGCAACGGATGATAGCAAACTGGATCTCATCAGGCACAGATTGGCGGAACAACTGCCACTCTCGTTCGTTCGGTTTAACGCTTCGTGCAAACTTAATATGAATATAGTAAACAAAGTAACAATATGAAAAGATATTTGGATTAGCCTTAGCTGTACTTACACTATTGACTGCAGTGTCGTGTAGCGATTCTTCACACCCTAAATACGAAGATCCGAGAAAACCTCCAACCGTTGGCGTGCCACAGGTATTTACTGAACTCTATAAAGGCAATAATTGATGAATCCGTACTATCGCTATTATGTTCAATCGACAACATCAGGCTTTTACCTGGAGTTATTGAAAATGCCAATAGTCGTGGTCGATTCAGAGGAGCCAGTGAAGGATATTATAACACGCGTTGGCAGAACTTTTCATACATGCTAACACAGTATCGTTTGCTTGAAGACAACTACAATAAGCTTGAAGAAGCTCAGCAGCCTTCAAAACAAAATATTCCTCTTACTCGGTCGAACCATCATGCAAGCACAACCCATGAGATGCTTTCATATGGGGAGATGTACCCATAAAAGTGCTTTGACAATATGGAAAACAAGTAACTATGCAGAGCGCTAAGGCAAAAGACGTACTCGATAGCGATGAGAAACTCACAAAACGATTCTAAAAGACTTGAAAGAAGTAGGTGATTATTTCGCAGCGGGCACTTTCAATGCAACTGGTTTGGCATCATTGAAGCGCCAAGATTTCACAGTTGCTGATGGAAAAGCAGACATTTGGCAACGCTATGTAAAACTCACTTTCGTCTCCGCATTGCCCTCCACTTAGCTACCCATGGCGAATGTGTCGAGCGATGCAAAGGCTGCAATCAAGGAAATATTGGAATCCTTTCAACCATCCTTGATTGACGACAATAGCTATCACAGGCGTCGCCGCCGATACCAAAACCGATGAATTCACCATGGCAAGAGCGTTTCAGGCACTCAGCGGTAATGGCAACTGTTCTGGCTCTCAAACAATGCTCGATGCAATGAATGTTGGCGCCAATGGCTACCCCTAATGCCAACACCGACTCCACGCCACTACTATCTACGACCCTAACTAGGGACGATATGTGGGTTTATGATGTCAGCAAGAGCACACAGAAATTCTGATTTGGCTACAGACAGTGTCAAGGTTTATCAGAGCTTTGGGCATCAAGAGCGCTAATTACTACTGCGTGATTGACTCACAAGCTGTGCAAGGCTACTTCACTTTATCAGGTAATGAGTACCCAACCTCAGCTGATTAATGCTGCTGAAGTTAGTTACAAGGCTGAATGTTACCTGAATGGCTATGTGTGGCAGCAAATGCAACCAAGGCTAAGGAGTGTTTGTCTGCAAAAGGTGTGGCACAATCATTCGAATATTACAAGAATCTTAAAACCAAGAGCACCTCTACAAGGCTGTTGATGCTACACATTTCAATGATAGTTATGGTGGCAAAACGTGTGACAAAACTATCTACAGAAGCACAGGCTATCGCTTAGCCAACAGCATTTGGGATGAAGTGAGGTTGTTGCAACAATTGTGGTTGAACTCAGCTCACCAACGAGTTGAAGATGGAATGTGGTACGCCGCACGGCTTTCCCAAAGGTTACTTTTCGCCACCGATGCACAGGCAAGAAGCCATCCAACGCCTGCACATCGTCTGCCTTATACCAGTGATGAACTCACCCACAACGCCGAAAACGTCTAGGCTGTCATTGCAAAAGAAGTATAAAGAGCCAACGGGTTATTATACGAAACTCTTTCTGGGCAAACTGCAAAGACTACTATAATATGGTTACATCTCACTCAATATTTGAGCATACCATTATTCAGGTGCTAGTACTGTACTTTGGCTCTGATGCTATTATCCAAAAACTTTTTCCTTCTGGAGAAAGAAAGCAGCGGCATCTCTTTGATGCCGAGGACCCATGACATGGTATAAAAAGGTTCTTCCGTTAAATGGATAGATATACTCATAAGTTATATATAAAAAAGCTGGTATTATGTATCTTTGTAGTGACCAAAACTTCAAGAACATGAATACCAGCATAATGCAAAACACCTAGGCGTCTTCCAACAAGACAGTCAGAATCTGCGCTACGAAGATAATACACTTAGTTTTAGAAATCAAACCCAAAGGAAAAACTTTGTTGTCCTGTATGTGGAAGCTCACAAATATAAATCGTAACCGCATGCATATTCGTCGTTTGTAAGTGTTCCAATTGGTCTGAGTACACCTATCTCGACATGCGTGTATATCGTATTCAATGTCACGACTGCGGCTGTATTAAACAAGAAAAACATCGACTTTTATGAAAGGAAAAACGTCGGCACACAATAGCTTTTGGTAAATATGGTGCTTTGACCTGTCTCGCTTTGCAACAATTCAAGATATATCATGGTTCCTACAGGTATCCTGGGATGTAGTACGTACATATACAGATGGAGTTTCTACAGTCAAATTACTCTAACCCAGACCTTTCCATGTTAAGACGTATTTCACTGATGAGTTCGCCACCATAGCGGGCATGTATACAAGACCATAGTTGTAGATTTGGACACTGGTCATATTGTTTATGTCGGTGATGGCAATGGCAAGAATGCTCTTGATGGATTTTGGGAATCGGCTCGGCAAAAGACAAAGAGCATATAAGCAGTATGTACAGACCTTCTGCAGTATATACAAGAGCTGTTAGTGAACACCTTCCCAATGCTGCACTTGTAGTAGACCACTTTCATGTAACCAAGCTTATGAACGAAAAGCTGGACTTGCTAAGGAGATAGTTATGGCATGAGGAAAAGGATATCAACAAGCATAAAGTAATCAAAGGAACACGTTGGTTGTTACTCAGAAATGGAAATGATATTTTTGATTATGCACACAGAAATAGACTGGAGAATGCCTTGAGCCTAAACCGTCCGCTGATGATTGCCTATTATCTCAAAGAAGATCTTAAGGAAATATGGAATCAGTGTAGTAAGCAAAAAGCTAAAGCTGTGTTGGATGAATGGGTAAAGCAAGCTATAGAATCTAAAATACAGCCATTGGTGAAAATGGCATCAACTATCAGAGCATACAAGACATACATTTTAGCATGGTATGACCATTATATAACAAATGGAACAATTGAAGGCATTAACAATAAAATAAAGGTTCTGAAAAGACAGATATATGGATTCAGAAATGAGGAATACTTCACATTAAGGCTATATGCATTGCATGATAAGCGTCTACGCATTTAACGGAAGAACCTTTTTACACTATAGGTTTAAATTAGGAATATATTAAAAGTGTTGTAATAGCTGTTTTTGATATATTTTTATATCTTTGTACACTAGAATTTGCAAATATTAGTAGTTTATATATGTCAAATCATAGATTGTAGGCAAGGCGTCTTTGCAGCGTTTGTCAACCCTGCGTCGCACCTACATATAAGTATAGATAATTAATTTGATGGATAAAAATGCTTTTAATTCTTTTGATTTTATTTGGCTATTTCCAATAGTCTTCATTATTTATTACAGCGTTGTATTTTTATTTTCTCGTAAGCGTGCAGATTGCAAGATTGAAAATATAGTGTTGTTATTGTTGAGCTACTCACTATATATAAAGTTCAATCCTGTTTATGTTCTTTTTAGTTATTAGGGTAACATTAGTAACATATATTTTCGCCATTTTGATAGAAAATAGTGAAAATCGGCGCAAACAGCATTTGCTTACAGCAGGAATTTGTTTAGGTATTCTCCCACTTGTGATTTTTAAGTATTACGACTTTTATCTCATGAAAATCTGAACACCTTGTTTGAATATATAGGGGTAAATGTCGGTCTTCCAGGATTGAATTGGGACTTTGCCTGATAGGAATAAGTTTTTCACATTCCAGGCCATAGGCTATCTTATTGATGTGTACTATCAGAAGATGCAGGCAGAGCGAGCTGGTTAGATTATATGCTCTTTTGTTAGTTTTCTTTTTCCTCAGATAGCCTCTGGCCCAATTAGTAAAGCGCAAGATGTCACAAATCAAACAGCGAAAGAATTTCGACTATGCAAAGGCTGTAGAAGTGCTTAAATAGCTACTCTGGGGAATGTTCCTAAAGGTGGTTCTTGCAGATCGATTGGGATCTCAGTATATCTCATTTGGTATAGAATCCCTCAATGGTGGCATGACACTCTTCTTTAGTGTGTTATATTCATTTCAGATATATGGAGACTTTGCGTGCTACTCTTTTCATGGCTATGGGTGTGGGCAAGTGATAATGGGGTTTGATTTAATCAATAACTTCGTCGCCCTTTATTTTTCCCCAAGTATTACAGAGTTTTGGCATCGTTGGCATATTTCTTTTGTCTATTTGGTTACGTGATTATATTTACATACCATTGGGAGGTAGTAGGTGTAGTAAACCGAGAAACTATTTTAATATATTTGTCACATTCTTGATAAGTGGTATCTGGCATGGGGCTAACTGGACTTTTTAGTTTTGTGGGGAACATTGCATGGTGTATTCCAAATTATAGAAAAAGCATCGGGATTAAATAAAGTTACATCCTCAGGAATTGTAAAAGTCAGTGCGGATTTTTGTTAATTTTGTTATACTAACTCTCCTTTTGGATATTCTTTAGAAACAATACTATCCATGATGCCTGGATACAGATTGATATTCTGTGATTACAATTATAATCTATCTCTTCTTGGCAGGTGTTTTTCTTTATTATTGTTGCATTATCTATAGTTATAGGGAAAGATTGTAGACGAGTTTAATATAAAGAGATTACAGTCAAGTAAGTGCGTGTTCGTGAGGTGGGCAGCCTACCTTATTTGTATGATATTAATTTGTTGATGGGCGTATTTGATGCAGCTCAGTTTATTTATGACACTTTCTGATATGAAAAAGTTTATCTTGAAGATAGTTCTTTTCTTTTAGTTCTAGCCATTATTGACTTGCTATTAGGAAAAAGTTTTCCGTTATGCCTATCAGCATGCAGTTGGAGGATATACGGAACGTTATCATTATATCTATTCAGGAACGCATGAAGATGCGCTTGTTTTTTGGTCTTCACGCATTAGATAATTTTGTTCCAGATACGATAGAAAAATATTTAAAGATGTCGCTATGATTGTGGTGAAGATGCGTGTGAATTTTAGCTTACTTATCCACGACTTAATATTATTAAAAACGCTATCAGCCTAAGGTTGTTATTTATGATTTATATTATTTTGATTTTGAGATGAACCCTAATATAAAGACTTTACTGTTGAAGCCTTATTATAAGGAAAAAGTGTATCTGAATTATATAATAGGATGGATGGAAATCTGAAGTTCAAGATGTTGTCTAATTTATATATATATAATTCGAATTTATAACTTATGTTGCAGAGTAGATATCCATCGAGCTAATTATTTTAAGAAAGGACAATATATCTTGGGACATACGGTATCATCAAAAAGATATTTTGGTTCCAAGTAAGGGAACTATCCAGTTAGATACTGAAAGTTATATTATTTTTGAAAAATTTATTAGGAGAGAACAAAAATAAAATAGCAATTTATTTTACGATTTCTCCTCGTATAAGGGAAAGGATGAACGTTTATTTAAATCTGTTCTTGATATTTGTCGTAAATATGATATGCCTGTTCTTTAATCATTATAGTGATACATATACAAATCATCATGAATATTTCATGGATCCCAACTATTTAAATATGGATGGAGCTGCAGTTTACCCAAACTATTGCTAAGCAGATTGTAAGTATAACGATTCGAAGAGAAAGTAGGTCAGCAATATTCCAAGAAATAGCTAGTGCAAAGGTCTGTATCCAAGATCGAGATGTGCTGTGCAATGAGCTTTTCACTATGAAATCGAATATTGTTGAATAGATTGGCTCTCTTTATGTGTAATGATAAAAATATTATTATGATAAAAGGCGAAATAAAAAGCGACAATCGAATTATGAACTATTATGTATGGTTGCGATGCTTTGCATAGTATCTATCTATTTTTGTTGTCACCCCAGAGGCTATTTTACACATTCTGGTCTGTATATAGCAGACTCTATTGATTCTTTTTGGTTCTTCCGTTAAATGCGTAGACGCTTATCATGCAATGCTATAGCCTTAATGTGAAGTATTCTCATTTCTGAATCCATATATCTGTCTTTTTCAGAACCTTTATTTTATTGTTAATGCCTTCAATTGTTCCATTTGTTATATAATGGTCATACCATGCTAAAATGTATGTCTTGTATGCTCTAATAGTTGAAGCCATTTTCACCAATGGCTGTATTTTAGATTCTATAGCTTGCTTTACCCATTCATCCAACAAATCTTTAGCTTTTTGCTTACTACACTGATTCCATATTTCCTTAAGATCTTCTTTGAGATAATAGGCAATCATCAGCGGACGGTTTAGGCTCAAGGCATTCTCCAGTCTATTTCTGTGTGCATAATCAAAAATATCATTTCCATTTCTGAGTAACAACCAACGTGTTCCTTTGATTACTTTATGCTTGTTGGATATCCTTTTCCCTGCTCATAACTATCTCCTTAGCAAGTCCAGCTTTTCGTTCATAAGCTTGGTTACATGAAAGTGGTCTACTACAAGTGCAGCATTGGGAAGGTGTTCACTAACAGCTCTTGTATATACTGCAGAAAGGTCTGTACATACTGCTTGTATATGCTCTTTGTTCTTGCCGAGCCGTTCCCAAAATCCATCAAGAGCATTCTTGCCATTGCCATCACCGACATAAACAATATGACCATTATCCAAATCTACAACTATGGTCTTGTATACATGCCCTTTATGAGTGGCGAACTCATCAATGGAAATACGTCTTAACATGGAAAGGTTCGATAGAGTAATTTGACTGTAGAAAACTCCCATCTGTATATTACGTACTACATCCCAGGATACCTGTAGGAACCATGATATATCTTGAATTGTTGCAAAGGGAGACAGGTCAAGCACCATATTTGGTAAAGCTTATTGTGTGCCGACGTTTTCTCTGCAAAGTCGATGTGTTTAATACAGCCGCAGTCGTGACATTGAATACGATGTACACACCAGCTTTTTATATATAACTTATGAGATATATCTATCCATTTAACGGAAGAACCTTTTATTATGAAAACATGCGCCAAAAATGAATGAAAACTCACGACAATAAGATAGTAATTGCAATTCCCATCTGCCTGCGCTTTACAAAAAGAGCCGAAGGGAAAACACTTTTCGATGAAACTTGCTTTTGCCACCACTCATGCGCTATAAAGAACAACGGCAAATCAACCTCCTGATCGGAGCATACAAAAACGTGAGTTCGACAAATTCAGAATAATGCGAGCTGTGTGTCAATGGTCCTTTGTACATTGATGCACGGCTTTGTAAACAGGCAATAGCGCAATTGCCCCTAATAAGTTGACGATGAAATTGTCAAAGCATCTATGTCTGGAGTGTGCCACCAGTGCAATGTTCTTAAGTTCATCATTCACTGTTTCTATAAAGCAACGATAACCAGAATCGTGAAAAGGATTATTATCAGCATTACTCTGCCTTTTGACATCATAGAATTTCGATGATATTTTCTTTTTCCCCTGTAGGTTTTTAGCGTTTATTTTGGCTGTCATTGCATCAAAACTGCAAAAGTCATCTGCCATACAAAAATAATTCTGCAACTTTGTCCTCGGTGATTATAGCGATTTTCACTGTAATTCTATTGTATATCAACACCCTTAAAGTTACAACAAATCTCACTAATCACCAAATTTATAGACACTTATAATCAGTCGAACTCACGTTAATATATATAGGGTTGATACTCCTTTATTCCATTTATGTCATCCGAGAAAAGAAAAATAGTTCTAAAAGAATAGCTACAGGATTATATTTAATCATTTAAATACGAATAATGAAAAAGAAAGTGTTGATTATGAATATACTTGAAAACTAACCATCTCACTTTTTAACTACAGAAATCATTCTGTATTAGAAGACATTAACTCTGAAGATTCCGAAGGTTCCATTTATGGATACTTAGGCAAGAATGGAGAGGGTAAATCAACAACGATAAAGATACTTTTAGGATTGGAGCAAACTAAAATAAATACGGTATTTTTCAATAAAAAAGAATTTCATTCCAACAGATTGCATATCCTTCAAAATATAGGATGCTTGATTGAACATCCATTCTTCTATGCAGATTTGAGTGCCTATGAGAATCTAAACTATTTGGATATACTATATCATTGTGGACAAAAACGCATTCAAGAGGTTCTAGAGCTTGTGAATTTGACTAAAGATAAAGACAAAAAAGTTAGAAAATATTCTACAGGAATGAAACAACGCTTGGGAATTGCGATGGCAATGTTTCATAATCCTAAATTACTCATTCTTGACGAACCACTCAATGGACTAGATCCTCAAGGTGTTTTTGAAATGAGAGAGCTAATGCTCAAACTTAAAAGTAAAGGAAAAACTATTTTCATTTCAGGACATATCTTAGCTGAAATGGAGAAAATATGCACACACATCGGAATATTAAATAATAAAAGATTATTGTTTCAAGGAGAAATTAATAGTCTACTCAATCAGAAAAAGCAATCTTATTTAATACATACGGACCAACCGGAACGATGCATGAAGATATGTAAAGAACACTTGATTCCCACAAAAAGGATCTCTGATGGAACGCTTATTATAGAAATAGAGCAAGATGGTTCCTTTGACAGTTTTAAAAATTAATGCAACAAAAACCACATTCAAATTTTATTTGCAGATACATACCAAGAAAAATTTGGAGTCTGTATTCTTCATCTAATAAAAACCGACTTATGAAACCAATATCGCTCTTTACTATTCTTAAAAAGTGAACACTATAAAATTAAGATTTAATATTGCCATTTGGCTCTTCTTGTTATTTCCTTTGTTCATGACTTTATGCGTTGATATATATGTTTTTGCATAAACATGCTGATGATATCTATAATCCGGCAATAACTTTTGATTATAATCCTTGGGTATGGGTATTGGGTAGATACATCTTCGACTTCTATGCTCTGCTTTATCCAATTCTTGCAGCCATTTTGAGTTATTCTTTATGCGATGTAGAATATAAGAATTATGGATTTAGACTTCTTTTTACAAGACCAATTAGCAAGCTGACAATTTATTCGAGCAAAATGGTCTTCCTTTTAGAGATTAACTTTATTTCTTTCCTCATAGGTTATCTTGCTTTCCTTCTGTCTGGTTTTGCTCTGGATAAGTTATTACCTGGATATGAATTCTCCAGTTATAATGTTAATAACCTAACAGCTTCTTATTTCTCGTATTTGTTTATAGCACTTTCTACTGTTTCATTTATACAATATTATCTTAGTTTGATCTTTTTAAGAGTTTTTTGTTTTACCTATCGGGTTTGCTGGTTTCATGACGATCTTTGGGGTTATTGCTCAAAAATAAAGATTATATCTATCTTATACCCTATAGTATAGTGTGGAGGTTAAACTATTGTTTTTATAGCGGGATAATAAAATTTTTCGAAAAGGCGAATACGTAAACATAGCCTATGTGCTATTCTTTGTCGTTATCTCATTTTTGTATTTATAAGGGAAAAATAAAGGATACCCTTCGGTATCAAATAATTAATTAATAAACAAGACTTTGGAGAAGTTACAGAAATTAGCACTTAAAAAGAGCAGTTCATTACTACACTAGTGAATCTATTACTACAGATCTTCTTGATAAACAAGGTTAAAGGTATAACTACACTCCCTTTCCAATTCTACTAAACGGTTATAAGAAACAACATTGGGAAACAGATGGCGAAGATGCTTGCATACTTTTTTTCAAGATAGAAATGTTTGAAGCAACGATAACCAGAATCGTGGAAAAGGATTATTATCAGCATTACTTCTGCCTTTTGACACCATAGAATTTCGATGATATTTTCTTTTCCGGTAGGTTTTAGCGTATATTTTGTTGTCATAGCATCAAAAAAACTTTGCAGAAGTCGTCTGCCATACAAAATATTTCAGTAACTTTGTCCTCGGTGATCATAGCGATTTTTGTTTGTAATTGTTTGTATATTAGTTCTTTTAAAGTTACAATAAATCTCACTAATCACCAAATTTATAGACACTTATAATTCGTCGAACTCACGTTAAACAACAAAAAGAATGTGGCTCAAAATGATTTGCCTTACACGCACCATTC
>BNJV01001837.1_pt1 | contig 16361 bp, 40 predicted proteins | sample 8540591 | NCBI WGS metagenome assembly BNJV01 (sample SAMD00202457, study PRJDB9452) | human saliva metagenome | host: Homo sapiens
CGTCAGCATTCATTTCCTTGAAAAATGACAAGTTGTCATAACTGATGCCTAAGTCATTAAAAACCCTAGGATTCACATCAAGAATAATTTCAAATCCTTTTTTCTCTTGCATGCTGATTTTATCCTTCTGGACTTTTCAGAATAACTTCCCTGCTTTCATTTGCAGACAGCAGACAGCTGAATATGCGGCTAAACCCTGCCTCTCCTGCTTTATCGATATAATCCAGTACTTCCTTTTTCGCTTGTTTTTCTAGGATAAATTGAAATTCTAATTTTCCCATATTATGCTACTTCTCCTTCTTTAGCTTCAGCACGTTCCTGTTCAAGCATCTGTTTATCATATCTTACAAAGAACGGATAGTATATAGCCACTGAAAGTCCAATTAAGAATATATTCAGTAATGTTGCCCTGATATCTCCATTTGTCGCAAAAAATGCTCCTATTGGTCCAGGTAATGTCCAAGGCGGTGTTGATGTAACTTTATTTTACCATTCCCATCTGAGTCGCAAGATATGCAATTGTTGCACTCGCTACAGGTGTAATTATAAATGGCGGTATTAAAATTGGATTCAGTACTATCGGCGTACCAAAAATAATAGGTTCATTTATATTAAATATTGAAGATATAATGGATGTTCTTCCCAATGTTTTTCCGTAAGCTGATTTTTGCCCTTGTTGCAAGTAAAATTGCAAGACCTATCGTACATCCCGAACCACCGATCCAGATAAACCATTGGTATAAAGGTTCTGCACCTATGTTCTGAGGAATTCCTCCGCTTGCAAGAGCATTTGTATTCTGATCAAGCAGTGTAAGCCATAGAGGTCTTACTAGGGATCCTACTATTGAAACTCCGTGAATTCCAAAAGACCAGAAGAATGTAACAAGAATTACTATTATTAAAAACAGACCATATTGAATCTGTAGCCTTTATAAACGGTTCCATTGCCTTTCCTATTATTCCGTGCAGGTTAATCTGGAACCAGTATGAAACTGCCGCAACTGTGAAAATTACAATAGCTGCAGGTGTCAATGCTTCAAATGAACGCGCAACTGATTCCGGAACTCCATCAGGCATTTTTAATCTGAATCCTGTTTTAGTTGTAAATCTGAATACTTCCACTGCAAAATATTGAAATCAGAATTCCTACAAAAAGCCCCGCCGACCCAAGGTTTGTCATTGGCATTACAAATCCAAGCCCTTTTTGAAGTATGTCAGCACCTTCAGCACCTTTTTCAGCTATAACCTGTAATTCTTTTCCATCCACCATTTTAGTGATAACAGCTACTTCTGTTATCATTGTTGGAACTATAGTTAAAAGAAATCCTGTCGTTGCAAGAATAGATCCTGTTGTCGGATCCAGCTTATACGATTTTGCAAGACTGCTTCCTATTCCCATTACTGCGTACAGTGCCATAATAAACATTGTCATACGGTAAGGCAGCAGTATCTGGAACTGTACAGGCTTTGGCCATGCTATATTCCAGCTTGCAGGAAATGGTGGTATTGCTATAATAAGAAATATTGAACCTACTATAATCAATGGTAATGTTGCCACAATCCCATCCCTTATTGCCCTTAAATGCCTCTGTTCCGATAATTTTTGCCATTTTGTATTGAAAGTTTTTTTCTAAAACTGCCATAAATACACTCCCTTTCCTATCTCTATTTTTATTTTTAAACTACCTAATGTTTCCTGAATTTGTTTTTAACAGCTTCGGTCCCCCTAATGGACTGTATCCCTGAGGGTGCAATCATAATGCAAGGAACTCCCGCTTCCTTTGCATGAACACTTAATGTATCAAATCTGTGTCTTATCTGAGGTGCCACCATGGCTATATCGTATCCTCCCTTTATTTCATCCTCAAATTGCTGAGTACTACAGCTTTTACCTCAATTTCTATTCCTTTTGAAACAGCTTCCTTTTTCCAGCGCCTTTATTGCAACTGCACTGGACATTCCCAATGAGCATACAAATAATACTTTCATTTTTTCCTCCTGATTTCTATTTTTATTTAACTTTTTCCATTACCTGAAATTATATCGGTTTTTCCTGAACATCCAGAAATATGTTATCAGTCCAAATGTTATTCCCCAGATTATATACTGCTGCCAGAACTTTTTACAGAATCCCCTTTTGGAATCAATAAAGACTTGTCCAGACAAATCCGAAAACTTGTAATAAATGTATTTCCTAAAAGTATGGAAAAATTCATATTTACTCCAAAGAACAGTAACAAAACAGGAAATACTATTGTTCCGACTAATGAGCTTGCCAGTATTACCAAAAGCTGATTTTTATACTGAAGGAATTTACTTTTCTCTTCCCTGCCCTCTTTTTCCGTTTCCTTCCTCTTTTTTATTTCTTCAATATGTTGCGGTTTTTATTTTTCTTACCATGCATTTCCCCTTCTGTAAATTTCTATATCTATTTTTCTCCAGTTCATCTATTCTTCTGTACATTCTTATCATTCCTTCAATTAAAGTTTTCGCTTCAATTGCTGTCATAAGATGATCCTGGGAATGAACAAACAGTACGGAAGGTGTTATTGCTTCTCCGCTTACCTCAGCCTGAATTATTTCAGTCTGAACATTGTGCGCTGACAGCAGTGCTTCATCTGCTTCCTTCAGCAACTTTTCAGCTTCTTCAAAATTTTCCGTTTTCAGCCTCCCCTTAAGGCTTCATAAGCCAGTCCTTTTGCAGTTCCTGCGCTATTTACAATTTCAAATACAACCAGTTCCATTTTTTCCTTATCCATATTTTGCTTTTACCTCTTTCCATTTATCTGCTTTTTATTATTTTTGTATTTTTCCCTGTTTTCGTAGTAATCTTTTAAACTGCGGCAAATACTTCTCATGTGCGTCAAGCAGTTCATTTTAAAACCTTTCTTCCAATGCCTGTCCCCGAACTAAAGATTTGTAGCAAATGCCTGCAATGCAGTATAGTAATTTCCTGTAACTGCGGCTTCCACCGTCAGTTCTTCCATTGCCTTCATAATCTGTATATATCTCTCTGTCCAGGATTCGGAAACTTTCCAAATGTTATCGGTTTAGGCCCTCGGCTGTAATGTACGAAGAAATTTCAACTGCCGAATTATATGGCAGGTCTGTAATTGCACCCTTATTTCTTGTATTAACTGCCATTATTATTCCCTTATCATTGTAAATTGCACTGATAAGTTCACAGGCAGCATCTGAATAATCAGGCTCCTCCCTCTGTTCCAGCTGTTTCGGTTTTTCCTTCAGATTTTTCATCCTTATACAGTTCAAAACAGCTCCTCCTCAACTTTTTTAACAATTTCTCCCCTTGTTCCTTTTTCCCTGTATGACTTCAGTCCTTCCGCAAGCATCTCATCCTGTAAATAATAATATCTGTGATAGTCACAGGTAACATTCCCAAGTTTTTATCTGGTCATAGTCATAGTTTATACTTACAATATTTTTACCCCGAGATTTTTCCTTATCCTGTCTTTTTATCCCATAAATCTGCTGTCAGTTCATTTCCTTTTTCTATCCCACACCCTGTACCACACAAAAATGGTTCAGTCCTGCAAACTGGAACTTGAACTCGCTCATATCCTTTTTCATAAAGGCTTGCACAGTCCATCTGTGTATGAACCGGAATATTGCACAGACCTACAACCTTATCAAAATTTCCATAATTCAGAACAGCTTCTGTAACTATTCCCGCAGGATTTGTAAAGTTTATGAGCCATGCATCCGAGCCAGTTCCTTTATATCCTTTACTATATCAAGTATTACAGGAATCGTACGGAATGCTTTTAAACATACCTCCTGCACCGTTTGTTTCCTGTCCAAGAAGACCGTTTTCAAAGGGTATTCTTTCGTCCTTTATTCTTGCATCAAGCTGTCCAACCCGAAACTGTGTCGTTACAAAATCTGCATTTTTAATGGCTTCCCTTCTGTCCAGTGTCAAATAAACTTTACAGTCTATCCCTGACTTTTCAACCATTCTTTTAGCAAGATTTCCAACTATTTCCAGCTTCTCTCTTCCTTCTTCAATGTCTACAAGCCATATTTCCCTTACAGGAAGTTCCTTTATCCTTTTAATAAAACCTTCTATAAGTTCAGGAGTGTAGCTGGATCCGCCCCCAATTGTTACAATTTTAATTCCTTCTTTCTTTCCCATTTTTCTTCCTTTCCTGTCATTATATTATGCCTTTTTCCAATACTTAAATTTATCTTCTGAAAATGTGGCTACAAACTTTTTCAAAATTACTTTTTAAAAGCTGTACTTTATTTATTTTTCGTCTTTTTATCTTATCAGAAACATGGTCATAATTTTTATTATAATATGTAAAATATATTACATCTATCAAGTTCAGCATAGATATTCTCGAATAAATCGCCGCACTTCTTACAAGTGCCTCCCTGGAAGTTACGTAGAGATTATATTTACATTTTCTTTACAAGCTTTATTATTTCCGTATCCTGTTATTGAAACTGTATTGATTTCCCTTATCCTGAAGTATTTCAGCAATATCTATTATTTCCTTTGTCAGTCCCGAATAAGACACCAGTATCGACAAATGCTTCCTGTCACTGCTTATCGCCTGTACACGCTGCAGATCAGGACCTTCAAAAAGTATTTACAACTTTTCCGGCTCTCATGAACTTGTACTGGGCATCAAGACAGACAATGTGCGAAGCTCCTATTCCATAAAAATCTATCACTTCGCTTTCAGTTATTAAATCTGCTACAATATTTATCATTTCAGTTTCCTGCAGGAGTTTTTGTCTCCTTTAGCGAACTTATGCTCAGCTTTGTCAGCTTTTCGATGACAGTTTTTGTATCATCCCTTTTATCAATATCTCCGGTATCAAAATTGATTTCTTCCTTTTTCCATATTGATAACTTCTTCCAGCATTTTCATTTTAAATTCCTGGAATCCGCTAAATCCTATTTTTCTGGCACATTCTTGTAACGCCTGCATTACTTGTGTACGTTTCTGAAGAAATGATATTTGTATCAAGTTCACGTATATTTCTGAAATTTTTATTATATACTTTGGCAATGTATTCTTCATTTTCAGTAAAATCCTTATTTTTCCCTAAGTTTTATCAGAATACTCATGTATTAACCTCGCCACATTATTATCGTATTTTTCAAGTTTTTTTCCGTTGCAGTTTTCCTTGTCAATATTTAACAGTATCATTGCTATTGCCGCCTTTACATCATTTGAAGCCTCTTCCAGAACTTTTGCCCGTCTTTTTCGTAATCACTGTCTGTAGTTTTCATTATAATTCTTTTTGCTCTTTCAACTAATTTCTGATTTGAAGTTTTAACATCTACCATGTATCCTGAAAATACTTTTCCTATTTTTTTATCATGATTGCAGTTGAAATCATGTTAAGTCATCATTTTCTGTGCTGTCCCGGCCTTCATTCTTGTGGATCCTGTAACAATCTCAGGTCCTACGATAACTTCGACAGGATACTGACTTATTCCCGATAAATCAGAATTTTTAGAACATGTTATGCTTCCTGTAACTGCCCCTATACTGTTAGCATATTCTATAGCCCCCATAACATAAGGAGTTCTTCCTGATGCGGCCAGTCCTATGACTGCATCATTTTTAGTAAGATTTATATTTATAAGGTCTTCTTTTCCCCAGTTCCCTGCTATCTTCGGCATTTTTCCTTTGCCCTGAATATTGCCTCATTTCCTCCGGCTATTATTCCCTGTACCTTTTCATGGGAAACACCATATGTCGGAGGACACTCTGAAGCGTCCAGTATTCCAAGCCTTCCTGATGTACCAGCTCCTATATATATTATTCTTGTATCCTTTGTGTAATTTGATAATATGGCATCTATCAGTCTGGAAATACTTTTCAGTTCCTTTTCTACACAAAATGCAACTTTCTTATCTTCCTCGTTTATCCTTCTTATAATTTCAAAAACTGTCCTGCAGCTCAATATCTTTTGCTGTTTGGATTATTTTTCTTCCGTAGAAAGTTTGTTGAGATCAATCATTACTTATCACTCCTCTCTATATAATTATAACCCGCTTTTTCGCTAAAAGGGAATATGCATGAAAAACTATTTTTCAGAAACTGAAAAATATTTTTCCAAATAAAAACACACTTGACTCAGGATATATTCCTGTCAGGGTGTGTGTTTGTGATGCACAATAACTATATTTTCATCCTGTTTATAATCATTGTATTAAATATCAATTTTTCCAGTTATTAATAAATTTTACTGTCAATAAATATCAGAATATTGTAAAATATTATCCACAATATATCTGTAATCAACAATAAATTTATTTCTTTTTATTTTTGTCAAATTTATTATTCTTTTTATAATCAGATAAAATTTATATACTCCATAAATTATACCCTCAAATAAGTATTTATTTCCGAACTGTAACATTTACTCTTTCAATATGTTCTATATTTATGTTTCCCATATTGTTTATACTGTTCAGTCCCTTATCGTGATATCTTCCATTCTCATAATGGTAAAATTATTCTACATAAATACAAAATTCTTTTTATGTCTTAGACAAAAACATAATACTATGAATTTGTTATTTATGCTATTTTTCTTTTGAATATAAAACAAAATTGAAAACAAATTTAATAATACCCATATAATAATACTTCTTTATATAAATAATATTCTCCATATCTCTATTTCCTACACCATTATCTCCATATTTTTGAGATTATTTTTAGGCTTTTTTCATCTTTTTATTATTTTATTTCCATACTTCTGCTTTATTTCTTCTTCTGTTAAACCAAATCTTATTGTTTTATTTTTGAATTAGAATAAAAAAATAGCCTAAATTTTTTTACTGTTATCATTTTTCTTACTGTATTTTTAGTCTCATCATCATACATAGTTTCTATTTTTCTCTTCTGTTATATGCCCTATATAATGTTCATCATCCCCTTCCTTATATCTTGTAAGTTTATCCAATGAAAATATGCTTCTTTCCAGCTTAACTTGACTTGGATATTCAAAAATCATTAAAAGAAAAATAATAGTCAGGTTTTTCATCTCTACGGTCCCATTTTATATAAATTCACTTTATATCCTTCTTCAAATAATAAATCTATTGGTTCTTTTCATTGGTTTAAAAGGAATATAAAAAAATCGTTGATATTCCTACAATTAATGATAGAATTATTATAATTATTTGAATAGATAAAAATGTAAATATCTTTTATCAATAAATCTGATACATTCACCATAAATTTTCATATTTTACCTCTGCCATACCCAATTTCAATTCCCGTTTTAATTCCTTTAGGTATTTAAATACATCTTCCCTTTTATTAAATTTTTTTCTTCAAGTATGGTTTTTCTCCTGATGGTCCTAGCATATCATATGGTTTTCCCATTCAACCGGTATATCTTTTTCCTAATATTTTTTTCAAATTTGTCTGTCAGATTATACTTTACATAAACACGAAGTTTATGTTTCTTATCTTCTGAAATTGAAAAATTTAACATTAGCTAATATGGTCGATTCTCCTAAAGCGTATTCCAATGTATTCTGTTTATCAATTTCAGACCTATCTGCAAATTTCACGGTAGTTCTTATTGCATTTTTACCACTTGTCATTTCTCCCGTTTTTAAAAATTTATTTTTCTGCTTCTTTAATAACTCTTTTTAATGCATCTTTATATTGTTGACTATTCTCTATTCTTTTTCCATCCTTCCGGATCAAATTTATCAAGATACAGATTATTATTTTTATCTATAATCCTTGCTCTCAACTCAGGATTCTTTATTACATATATCCCTTCATACTTGCTTGCTTTTTATTGAATATCCCGCCAGCTGACTCAATCTGACCAGATCCTTTTTCTATGCTTTTTAGTCCCTGTCCTTTTCTCAATTTATTAAGCATCACTTTCTCCAGTGAATCTCTTTCTAATTTTTCTTCCCTATTGATTTCCCAACATACCCCAAAGCCGGATTAACAGCTCCAATTACTGAACTCGCTCCGGCAATACTTCTTCCTAAACCGTTCTGTTCTTCAGGAGATAGTTTTTAAAGTTTTAGGAATAGGAGTTTTTCTTTCCTTGAAACTGGTGCTTTTTTGAATTTCCTATTTTTCCGATACTTATTAAAAAGATCTTCAAATTTTTTTCCATATATCTATCATCTCCTATCAGTTTAGTTTTATAATTTAATTTTTCAAAAATCATTTTATAAAATTTTTATCTGATATTTCTGCAATAGTAATAATTTTTTTATAATACATTTTTATTAACCTTATTATAAAAATAATCTTTATTTTTAGTCGATTATATATTATCTAAATTAATTTGTCCAGCTTTTTGGGGTCAGTACATTTTCTTTATATCTTCTCATAATTTTTAAATTTTACCTTTTCAAATTTATTAAGTTATTAACATCTATTCTTCTACAGAATAATCCGTTATTCCAAACCTATTCTCAAACGGATCTTCAAACTCAACAGCATATCCTGTTCTTATTCTGAAAGGTTCTGATAAAAATTTAATTCCGCCTTCTTTCATTTACTAGATACTTACGATTTTACATCTTCTACTTCAAACCATATTGTCTGTTTCAAGTCTTTAAATTTGTTTTTATCTTTTAATATTATTGCCGCTTCTTCACCATCAACACTGAATGCTACCATTCCCATATCCGAAAAATCAAACTTTACTTTTTAATCCTAAGTTATTTTTCATAATATTTTTGCCATTTTCCAAGTCATCAATCGGAATAAAAAGTTATCATATTTTTCATTGTAATATCTCCTTTTCTAATTTTAATTAAAATCTATTTAAGGTCTTTTTCCTGTTTTCTGCATCATTTAATTCCGCAGAAATTGTCATAACCTTTAATCCTTATATTTGTTTAATATATTGTATTGTATTTTTTGCAATTTGTCAATTTCAAAAACTGTACTTATAATCTTCTAACGAATTATAAGTACAGCTCCTCCTAGGATATCTGATTTCTATTATTATACTATCCTGCCGTTCCTCTTTGTAAAAACTTCCACAATATTCATATTTTTTTATCAAGTATAACTATTGTATTACGTTTCTTATCAAATCCGAAATACAATTTTGCATGTTTTTCCCTTGTAAATCAACATAGTTATTTACATAATATATCCCTTTTTATTGTCACGATATACTTTATATGTTCCAAAGACAGTAGGAACTGTTCCTGTAGCAGGGGTCATCAAGATAAGTTTCTGATATTTTACCTCCTGCTTTTTCCTTACTTTTTATAACTTTGAACAAGCGAAATTTCCTTTTGCATTGTCAGTAACTATGAAAAAAATGAATATCTGTCAGCCTCACCTTCTTCGTTATGCCAGAAATATCCAGGCGACGACTGTTCTCCAGCATTCTCCTTTAAAGATATTTCCAATGTTTTATTTGGACTTGTAAATCTTTCTGCAAATGTCAGCATTCCTAATACCAGCATTGATACCAGAATTAATTTTTCATAATTTGTTTCCTCCCTGTATAATTAAATTTTTATTTTTTACATGCTTCATTTATTATTCTGGAATTACTATATCATCCAAAAACTGAAAATAAACTGAAAAATAATTTTTTCTACATTATATTAAAAACATGTGCCCATAATCTTTCAGCTTTTTGCTTTAAGTCCTTCTGAACACATGTTCTACTAAAATTTTTATATTTTTCTTTTTAATTACAGTTCTATATCTTCTTTTTCTTAGTGTAGGGAATAATATTACATCTCTTATAGATGCCGAATTAGTCTGCAACATTACTAATCTGTCTATTCCTATTCCCAGTCCTCCCTGCAGGCGGCATTCCATATTCAGAGCTCTTATATAATCCAAGTCCATATTCTGAGCTTCGTCGTCTCCAGCTTCCTTCATCTTAACCTGCTCTTCAAATCTTTCCCTGCTGATCCCTGGGGTCATTCAGTTCAGAATAAGCATTTGCAAATTCTCTTCCTGAAATGAACAGTTCAAATCTGTCCACCCAGTCCGTTTCTCCTTTTTGTTCTTTTGAAAGAGGGGAAATTTCCTTCGGATATTCTATAATGAAAGTTGGATTTATAAGTGTTTCTTCTACCTTTTTCTTCAAAAATAAGGTTCAATATTCCGTATTTTGTATAAGTTCTGTCCTTTTTCCAGAAGTATTCCAAGCTCCTTTGCCTTATTAACAGCATCTTCATCGCTTGTAACAGCATCAAAAATCAAATCCTGCAACTTCTTTTACTATATCCTTCATTTTTACCCTTCTCCAAGGGCTTGTCATATCTATTTTCTTACCTTCATACTCTATTTCGTAAGTTCCATGCAGTTCAAATGTCAGCTTTGAAATAAGGTCTTCCGTAATGTTCATCATATCCACATAATCAGCATAAGCCTGATACAGCTCCATCATTGTAAATTCTGGATTATGTTTTACTGAAATCCCTTCATTTCTAAAACTTCTGTTAATTTCAAATACTTTATCAAATCCTCCCACAAGAAGCCTTTTCAGATAAAGTTCAGGAGCAACCCTTAAAAACAGCTCCATATCTAATGCATTATGATGAGTAGTAAAAGGTCTTGCAGTAGCTCCTCCTGCTATAGGATGCATCATTGGAGTTTCAACTTCTGTAAAAGCCTTTTTTTCCTCAAGATATTTTCTGAAAAATCTTACAATCTGGAATCTTTTTCATAGTTTCCATAACTTCCCTGTTCATTACAAGGTCAACATATCTCTGTCTGTATCTTGTTTCAACATTTGTCAGTCCGTGAAATTTTTCAGGAAGTGGTCTTATATTTTTAGAAAGCACTTCAAAAGAACTTGCCCTCAATGTCAGTTCTCCTGTCTGAGTTCTGAACAGTACACCTTCTATCCCTATAAAGTCACCTATTCCCAATTTTTATAAATTTCATACTGTTCTTCTCCGACTTCATCTTTTTATATAATACTGTACTTTTTCCGGTAGAGTCCTGAATATGTCCAAATCCATTTTTCCCCATTCTTCTGTATGCAATTATTCTTCCCGCTGTTTTTAAATACTTTACCGCATGTTTCATCGTATTTTGTTAATTTCTTCAATATCATTTATTTTTCATATTTTTCTTCCATAAGGTTCTATTCCCATTTCTTTCAGCTCTTCAACTTTTTTTAAGTTTCTCACCTATAATTTTACTTTCATTTGTCTGATTACTCATCATTTTTCCTTTCCATTTCTTAAATTCTTATTTTACTTCTAGGTAAAAGGTATAATTTCTAAACTTATACTGTTTAATATTTCATTTCTGTCTATTATATCATATTCCATGATTATTTTTCCATTATTTAATAACATTTTTGTGAAAATCTCATACTTTGTCTTAAATTCCCTGGTCATATAAGTAAAAGCGGTTCTTTTACCGACTTTAAAAATCTGCTTTTGAATTTATACTTCCCCTGCGGTATATTTTCAACAGCATCTTCCGATTTTTACTATCCTGCATTTTTCCGAACTCATCTTCATAATGATATTCCCTTTTATCTGATAAATTTAAAATTTCAATTAATTCAAAAATTTTTTTATTATAGCTTTCCCCATAGGAATCCGTGCTTTTTATTTTTATTTTTCATTGTCACCTACTCATCAAGAAATTCATCAAGAAATTCGTCAAGATCCTCTTCATCTTCGTCATAATCCACAATAATATCCTCTGAATCCTCTTCATCTTCCATTTCTTCAAGTCCATCAAAATCCTGATTTTTCATCCTTTACTTCGTCATATTCACCAAACTCTTCATTCCAGTACATATATTCCTTATCCCCTGTCATAGTATTCTTCTTCCCATACCTCAAGAATTTCATCTTCCTCATCTTCTTCAAGGAGAACAAGCTCTTCTTCATTAGTATCATAAAAAGAAAACTTTTTATTCGGATTCATTTTCACAAATTAAATATTCTTTTCTCATCAATTGTTATATTTGCGAGACAAGTAAAATATTCTTCATCTCCATTGATTACTTTTTCAAATTCTTCACCTGCAGAGTACATAACTCGCTCCCTCCATTTATTTATGATATTTTATATTTTTATTTATAGAAATCCATCTGTATATCTGCTCCATCAGAATCAGTCTCATCAGCTGATGGGGAAATGTAAAGGAAGAAAAAAAGCCAGTCTGAAATCAACCAGTTTTCTTAATTCATCATCAACCCCGTTTGAGCCGCCTATTATAAAATTAATTTCACTGTAACGTAAAAGATATATTTTCAATCTCTTCAGCCATTTCTTCAGATGATTTTATTTTTCCCCTTCAAATCAAGCAGTATACTGTAAGAACGGTTCCTTTTTATTTAATGTTTCTATTATTCTTTCAGTTTCTTTTGTTATAGCGTTTCTATTCCCTTATTGTCATCCTCTTCAGATAATTCAATAATATTAAGGCCCACATATCTTGAAAGCCTTTTAGAAAACTCTGAAATTCCGTCCCTGATATATTTGTCTTTTTATCTTGCCGATACATATTACATTAATCTTTTACCATATTTTTTCCTATTGTCAAAAAATTTTTATTTTTTTATAGTAACATTTTATTTTTACATATTCTATTTTTCTTCCAAACATCTTGTCCAGATCATTTTTGTAAGTTTTACAATAATCGGTCTTCCATGAGGACACGTATATTTCCCCGACTTCATGAAGTCTTCTGACCATATTCCGCATTTCACCCATATCGAGTCTCTGCCCTGCCTTTTGACAGCCCCTTGCAGGACATTGAGATTATTATATTTTCCTCAGATCCTTTATTACATTTTTCGTTTTTCAGATCCTCAAGAAGTTTCTGCAGAACATTTTTAACATCTTCCCTGAAATCAAATGCCGGAACAGCTCTTAATAACATTTCATTATCAGAAAACTGGTCTATGTCAAAACCGAATTCACTGAATATTTCCTGATTTTTCTGAAGCTAATACTTTTTCAACTGCCGTCACTTCAATCTTCTGAGGTATAAGCAGCTGCTGGGATTCAAGTTTTCTGCTATAAAATTTATCTTTCAGTTCCTCATACAGTATTCTTTCATGGATAATATGCTGATCATAGATTTCCAGCTCATCATTTTTTTCCCACAAGAATATATGTATCAAAAATCTGACCCAGTATATTATATTCAACATGTCCGCCCTCGTATCTTTCAAATGTCCCTACCTTATATCCTTCATTATTTCTTTTTCCTGTTGTCATATCTTTCTGTTTTTCTGCCCTGTGAAAAATTATTTTTCCTTATTTCAGGCATTTCAGAATCATGTTTTTCACTCCATTTTTCACTATAAGAAACTGAAAAATCGCTATTTCCTTCGCTTTCAGGTACCACTGTCTCTTCAGAAATTACATAATTGCCAGCATGACTTTCTCCCACGCTGTAATCTTTTTCTATTTCAGTTTCAGGCAAATTACCTGCTTCATTCTCAATTCCGTTATTTACATTACTGAATTTTCCATCATGAGTTTCAAAACTGAAAAACTTCTGGCTCTCTCCCTTTATAACTTCATCTGAAAAAAAGATCCTTTATCTTTTTCTTCCTTATTTTCCACATTTATATTCTGCTTCAGAAGATCGATATTAGGCTGCCAGTTTTCCCTGTCATTATGATAAAAAGAATTCATCTATCGAATCCTTCAGCTGTCTATATATTGCCTTATCATTGGAAAAATTTGACTATTTTCTTTGAAGGATGCACATTCACATCTATTTCCTTAGGATCTATATCAAAAATATTATCGCAAAAGGATACTTTCCTTTCATAAGTTTTTGTATAATATCCGTCTATTACAGCCCCTTTCTATAGTGGAAGATTTTACATATCTTTTTATTTATATATGTAAAATATAGTCCTTGCTGCTTCGTAATATTTCCACATTTCCCAGATAGCCATATTCAAATTTATTCAGGTTTCTTAAGACTGATTTTTCCGAATAATTCCAGAATGGTATTGTCTATTCCCCTTCCACTTGTATTTATAGCGGATTTTTCCATCCAGTTCCAGTATAAAGGCAACTTCTGTGTTGGCAAGAGCTTCCTTCAGGACTATATCCCTTATTTTATTATATTCTGTCGACTCTTTCCTCAAAAATTTCTTTCTGGCCGGAGTATTGTAGAACAGATCTCTTACTTCTATCTCTGTTCCGGGATTTCTTGAAACTTCTTCAAATTTTCTCACAACTCCTCCATGCTTCCTATTCTGTATCCTGTACTGCTTGATGCTGAACGTGTTGTAATAGTCAGTTTTTGAAACTGCGGCTATCGATGCCAGGGCTTCTCCCCGAAAAACCGTATGTCTGAAGATTAAAGACATCTTCCTTTGTAGAAATTTTTTGAAGTGGCATGTCTTTCTATGGAAAGAAGCGTGTCTTCCTTGTCCATGCCTATACCGTTATCATTTATTTTTTTACTTCTGTCCCTCCCTTGAAAACTTCAATCTTAATGACTGTCGCCTTTGCATCAAGGGAATTTTTCAATCATTTCCTTAATCATTGAGGCAGGATTTTCTACGACTTCCCCTGCCGCAATTATATTGGACACGCTTTCATCCAATATCTTTATATATCCCATTTTTATTCCTTTCAAAACTAAATTTAATACTGTTTCTTCCCTAGTTCCATTTTCAATACATTTTACCTTATTATCACCTATATTGCAATAATTCACATTAACAATTCAGCTATATTTTTACAAATTTTTCTTTTTATTTGACTTTAATTCCTAAAATTAATATAATGGCCTTAACAAACAATTATAGAAAAGGAGATGCACTCATTATTTTTACATTTCTGTAACTTAAAGTGTGAATATTTTTATGAAGAAAAACTGCATTATATTTTTTTGTTATTTTTATACTGCTGTGCTCGTGCGGAAAAATGATGCAAAAACGGAAAGATGATTCAAAATATTACTACAGAAAATCAAAAATGGAAGCTGAAAAATACAATAGTTATGTCCTGCTCTATAACCATCTCTTACAGATAGATAGAATATATAGGATACTATTTTGAAATAGCAGGGAGCAAATGAAAAATGAAAAACTGGAAGGAAAGGTAAATGTTCCTCCGTCAACCAGTCAGTTATAGATACAGTTAAGGAAAGTATTGGAAAGGCTCCTGAAATGAAAAGAACTTGACAGCTCCATCAGAGATCTTATGCCACTTCTGTCTGAAATGAAAAACGTTAACGGGCAGAGTGGCGCCAGAATCTCTGGCAAGTGATCTTTCATTCAGGAGCACTAATACTGTAACTATCTATAACGACTGGTGTTTCAGGCAGGCGTTACCTTTCCTTCAGTTTTTCATTTTCATTACTCAACTCAAATAATGTCTATAATCGTCTGTCTATGAAGAAGATGGTTATGGGAAGCAGGTTTTATAACATTTTTCGGCTTCCGGTGCGATTTCTGTGTGTTGAATCATTTTTTCCGGCCACCCCGTCATTTCCGCGCAATAACGTGCTAAAATAACAAAAGGCGTGGGGCCCTGTAAAATATTCCGCACCAGTTACAGAAATGTAAAATAATGAGGGTCATCTCAGTGTTTGTTAAAACCACCATGCCAATTTTAAGGAATTAAGTCAATAAAAGAGAACTGGCAGGCAAACTTCAGTGTAATGTGAGGTGTGCAATATGAGCGTGACAGGTGAAATGTGATGAAATGGGTGGGAAGGCGGTAAATTGGTTTTGAAAGGAATAAGGACACTAAAGATGTTGGATGGCTGACCAGTCAGCCTGTTGCGGCGGGAGAAATCATGAAAATCACTGCTCAATGATGGGAAATGATTGAAAATTCCGCGGTGAGCGACAGTCGTAGACCGAAGTTTCAAGGAGGACGTGCGTAAATAACAGTGGGCGCCAGAAGACGCTTCTTTCCATGAAACATGCCGCTTCAAAATTCACCGGGAAGATCTTCAATCTTCGGACAGCCATTTTCGAGAAGCTGGCATCGATAACCGCAGTTCAAACTGACCGGCACGTTCAACCTCAACAGTACAGAAACTCACAGAATAAGGAAGCTACCAGAGGTTGAAGAACTGAAGGATGAAAATCCCGGAACGAATAAATGGGGTCTGATCTCCGGTACAATCATTGAAACTCTAATAAAATAGGGACTCTTACAGGGGTGCCTGGATAAAGCCGCTATGCGCCACAAATTAAGGAAGAAACAATACCGGTCTGGGTATTCGAAGTATTCTTAAAACGAATGCGTTGAATATAATGAAAATGAAATACGAGCGGCAAGAATTCTATGTTACATATGTCGTAAAGATATGTAAAATCTTCCACTATAGAAAGGGCTGTAAATGGGCGGATATACAAAACTTATGAAAAAGGAAGTAATCCCCGCGTAATCGATATAGATCAGAAAA
>BNJV01003092.1_pt1 | contig 16352 bp, 26 predicted proteins | sample 8540591 | NCBI WGS metagenome assembly BNJV01 (sample SAMD00202457, study PRJDB9452) | human saliva metagenome | host: Homo sapiens
AAAAATAAAAGATACGTTTTGTAAGCAATCAAACAGGAGTAGAGTGATATTATTGATTGATAACTATGATTCCTTTACCTACAATCTCGCTCAATATATAGGGACTTTTTGCTCCTGTCGAGGTGTTGAGAAATGACGATTCTCGTCTCTTATGAGGTGGCGGAAAAGGCGGATGCACTTGTCTTTTCACCTGGACCTGGTTGGCCGTCTGATGCTGGAAAGATGGAGGAAATGATTCGAGATTTTGCAGGACGAAAACCAATTTTAGGGGATTTGTCTTTGGGACATCAGGCTATTGCAGAGGCATTCGGTGGAAAAACTCGGCTTAGCACCCAAGGTCATGCACGGTAAACAAAGTCAGCTAATTTGAAGCTCCATCCATTCTCTATGATGGAATAGAGAACAAATGTTCAGTCATGCGTTACCATAGTCTTATGGTAGAGGAATTACCCGAAGATTTTGAAGTTACAGCTCGGTCGACGGATGATCAAGTCATTATGGGAATTCAGCACAGGAACCCTGCCTATCTACGGTTTCCAGTACCATCCAGAAAGTATTGGCACGCCAGATGGACTAACCACCATACGAAACTTTATTGAGAAAGTAATTTAACTGAAAAATTTCACTTAATTGAAAAAGCCCTCCATAAAAGAGAGCAGGATTATCAGAGAGTACTAACTTACCAAAAATAATCATACAGCAGCAAGTAAGAGGAAAGGCACAAAAGGAAGTCTTTCCTTTTTCTTTTGGAGGAGAAAGGCCAGGATGCCTGTTGCCGAAGCAAACTGAATCAAGATGAGCAATTCGGTTGCGCTAAAGATGAGAGAACAAGAAGCTAAAAAGAGAAAATCCCCTGCGCCCATGCGGATATCGATAAAATGAGCCAAAATTCCAAGGACAAGGAAGAAGACCATGACCAGATTCCAGCCAGAGCAGACCATTAGGAGTAGATGAAAGACAATCCAGACCAGTAAGGGATATTCCTGATGGCGAAAGTCGTAGATACCTAAAGTCAAACCAGCAGTGATTAGGATGACTTGTCCCAAGGAAAGTAATCCCAAAGACCAAAACAGAAAGATAAGTCCTAATCCTAGTTCAAAAAGGGCATACCAGACTGGATAAGGTGCCTTGCAGTAGCGACAGCGAAAGCGATTAAAGATTTGCGAGAGGATAGGAATCAAATCTAAGGGACGCAAGCGAATCTGACAAGAATCGCAGTGACTGGCTGGACTGATAATAGATTGCTCAGGGAAACGGTCAATGACCAAACCAAGAAAAGGAAGCGAGAATGCTCCCGACAAGAAAAAAAATAAATATCAATCATACTTATCTATTCGTAAAAAATAGGAAAAGTAGTATAATAGAGAAACATAGATAAGATAGTGAGGAAAAGATGACAATTCGTTTTGAAGAAAAGGTGAGCACAGAAAACGCTCAGCTCGTATGCCAATGGTCCAACTCCCTTGGCAAAGTTTTTCAAGAACAATGGATGGGAACAATGATTCCTTTTCCCTTGACAATTCAAGTTTTGCAAAATTTGGAAGGAATCTTTTCAATCTTTGAAGGACAAGAGTTTGTGGGGCTTATCCAGAAAATCAGGCTAGAAGACAGGAATCTTCATATCGGGAGATTTTTTATCAACCCCCAGAAACAGGGGCAAGGCTTAGGTAGCCAGGCATTAAGGAAATTTGTTAGTTTGGCTTTTGAAAATGGAGACATAGATAGTATTTCTCTAAATGTCTTCGAGTCAAATCAAGCAGCCAAGCATCTCTATCAAAAAGAAGGTTTTGAAATCGTTAAAACCATTGAAGCACCTGTACGAAAATACCTTATGAAAAAAAGTTTAGATAGAAAGCAAAAAAAGCCTTGGTTCCCAAAAGCTTTTTTTAATGTTATAAACTCATTAAAATAACTCCCAGTTAGATTTGGAATATTTTTTTATTCTGTGTCGTATAAAAAAATAAATAAAATGAATGGCTATAGCTAGAGCTAAAATGGTTGTTATACTCACTACTATTATAGGATTAGAAGCAAAGATTAAAGAGAGAATCAAAGGCAGCCAGATAGAGTGTCGCTTGGACACAGTAGTAACTTTTCGAATAGCGAAGATAGTGTTTGTTATAGGGCCCATTTACTAGGACAGCAGCTTGAAAGAGGCCAAATCCGATATAAGAGAAGCTGGTTGCAAAGAGACGATTAGCTTCAGGATTCTGAAGAAAACTCATCGATACAGTCATCATCATAAGCCCAATGAAAATAGGATAGTGACTGTAAATTAGAAATAGTCCCTTTTGATTAGATTTTTTTGATCAATAGCATGGTCGAATTGACCAAAAATAAAAACAAGAACAGAGAAATCATAATTATGAAATAAAGAACCGAATAAATCGAGAAATTCTCGATTGTAAAGAAGTTAGCTAGCCCCATAATCATCTCTCCAAACGTAATAATGACAAGAAGGGAGATGCGCTCGATTAAATGGGGAGATTTACCTGGTAATGCTTATCTTTACTAGGCAAGATAATTGGCATAATAAATGTTAGCAGAATACTAGCAAATAAGATAGAGACCCCAACGTAAATAGGAAGAAGAGCTGCTAGATAGACTCCTAAACTTCCTAGACCTGTTATCCATAGAAAACCTTTGATACTTTCCCGATTAGCATTATCGGTTGATTTTCTAAAAAATTCAACCAAATATTGTAAAAATAAGGTAAAGGTTAATGTACCAATAGCCCAACAGAGATAATGAAAAATATTGTTGCCAATCAGGTCCAATTATATTGGCTATAAAGAGTAAAAGTCCCATTTTGATAAACATGATTACCATGTTAAATAAAGAGTTCTTTCCATAGCGATTGGTATAATCGGTTTGAATCATCCAGGAATCGATGAGAAACAAAATAGCAATGAAAAAATCAAGGAAAGAATTCCAAGTCAAAATACCGTTATGAAGATGGTCGATTAAAGTAGTTACTTTTGAAATTGCAAAAACAAAAACTAAGTCATAAAAAAGTTCTGAAAATTCTACACGTTTATGTTTAATAAGAGTTGTCATCTTAAGACCTTTCTATTTTAGAAGTACAATTTATTATAACAGAAAATGGTAATGAGAGAAAAGGAGATGCTTAAATAACTTTATGTGGCGCTAATGAACTGCGCCACAAAAGTTAGGTTTTTTCTGTCCAACTTTTGGGGTCAGTACAGAAGGGCCGCTTTTTCTATCGTTTTTAGTGCTAAGACTACACAAAAAAGCCTTGTAAATCAAGGCTTTTTCCTGTTGATTTAGATGCCCCCTACAGGGATTTGGAAAGGACTTTCATATTGAGAGCAATTAAAAATATTGAAATATAAGTGATTTTAGGTATTTTCAATGTCATGATTTAAAAATGGGACAAAAGTGGGGCAAAAACCATACAGATTCTAAACTGTATGGTTCTTTTTTTATCTAACCAAGAAAGGTTAAAACTTATTAAAACACATGCAATCAACTGTTGAAAACTTTTTAGTCCGTGTAATATAAAAACAAGTAAAAAGTTGAACTATAGGGAATATTGTGTCATAATAGGTAATAGATGAATAATTAATAGATTGGAAATAATGCTTTCTTACCTTAACAAGTTGAATTGGTTATACATTTTTTCGTCGCAATTGTGTCTATCTCTCGAGTTTAGCTAGTTTTTATAAGCTCTGGTTTCTAATCAATATAACAAATTTTTAGAAGTGCATAAGACAAGATGGTGACATTACTACAGTCATTTCTAGTCACCATATGTTGCTGGCACAGGCTGTTTGTAGTGTTGGCTATTTACTAGTCAGTTTAATCGGAGTGTTTAATTTTTATTGTTGAAAGGTTTTTATATGGCGAAAATTCTATCTTTAGGTCTGACAGGTAAGAAATTACTTGCTCAGGGGTTCTTGTTTGTTCTGCTAGGTCTCATCTTGATGGTCACGGGGACTTGGTTGCCAGTAAAGGTTATTCGACTGGTTCTGTTTTTAGCTTGGATAGCAACGGTCTTAGATTTAGTATTACGTATTTTCAAAAAAAGTCAGTCAACGGACACCTTGGGAGTTGCACTGGTTAAATTGTTAGTGCTGGGATATTTGCTTGGCTCCAATCTTGCGACGGATGTGCCGATTTATATTTTGGCTCTTGTGATTGGAGTTTATCAGATTTTTCATGCTAGTATTAACCTTGTCACCTATGTTCTCTACCGCAAAAACAAAATTCGACCTCGTTTTCGTCTCTTACTAGATGGACTCGTACTAGTTTTTCTTGGTGGGACTAGTCTTTTGTCCTCTACAGGAAATTCTGTCTTTCAACTCTTTGTATTAGGGGCTTATTTTTTCCTTTATGGTGTGTCCAATATCCGTGATGGTTTCTTGTTTGAGGAGGAAATTGGGAAAAACCATCTCAAACGTCGTGTAAGAATGAGCTTACCTATTGTCCTAGCCGCTCTCATCCCTGCAAGAACTTTAGCAAATTAACAAATTTATGCTGGAAAATGCTGATGAGGAAGAAGATATCCATCTTGGAATAGTGAAGTCTGGTAAGACAGCAGAGCTAGAAATTTTTGTTCATACAGCTGAGACCTCTCTGTTTTCGGCAATTGGTCATGTGGATATCTGCTATCAAGGCCGTGTTATTTCTTATGGCAACTATGATCCGTCTTCTGAGACCTTATTTGGCATGGTAGGAGATGGTGTCTTATATTTCTGTGATCGTGACAAGTACATTGACCTATGTAAACGTGAGAGTCAAAAAACGCTTTTTGGTTATGGGATAGATTTGACGCCTGAAATGGAAGAAGCGGTTCAGGAAAAATTAGCTGAATTAAAACAACTAACGATTCCTTGGGAGCCAAGCGCAGATAAAATTAAAACGGAAGATGGTAAGGAAGACTACACCTACGCTTATAAAATCAGACATGAGACAGATGGGGAACTTTATAAATTTATCAAATCTAAGTTTAAATCCTACTTTGTCTTATCTACAAACTGTGTGCTCTTGGCTGATACCATAGTCGGTCAGGCTGGCACCGATATCCTCTCACCCAAAGGATTTATCGCTCCAGGAACTTACCAAGCCTACCTTAATCGAGAGTTTGAAAAACCAAATAGTATAGTCGTATCTAAACATGTTTATTAAGGAGAATTTATGAACTTAGTAAAAAAATACACCCCGTTAATACTTTTTATAGGGCTGGTTGCTCTTGTAATTCTGAATGCATCGAGCTTTATATCAGGAGCAATCTCTCTCTCTTTGATGTAATATCAACCTTGATTTATGGTGCTGTTATTGCTTTTGTGCTTAATGTTCCTATGAAAAAAATTGAACAGTACTTAGTTAAATTGAAGGTAAAGGCAGGGTTGCGTCGTCCGATTGCCATGGTACTTGTTTTTCCTAGCTCTTATCTTAATCGTGATTGCTCTTTTTGGTTTTTGGTGCTGCCAACCCTAGCCCAGACTATTAGTCAGCTGGGAACAGTCCTTTCAACAGTCCTTACTCAACTTGGGAAATTGCTAGGCAGCTCGGAATTTGTAACCAAAGACATGTTGTCAACTATCGTATCAGGCATACAGGGACAATCTAGTTCTATTAGCCAAGCTTTGATAGGGTTTTTTTATCAGGTCTGACTAGTAATATCGGCAATATTTTTTTCAAGTTTGATGAATGCCTTTTTGATTATAGTCTTCACCTTTTTCATTTTTATCCAGTAAGGAACATTTGGCAGCGATGACGAGTCGACTTCTAAAAGTTTTTCTTCCAGAGAAGGTGGTGATAAAGTTGACTTACATTGGACAAGTAGCACTAGAGACTTATGACCAATTTTTGATGAGTCAGCTGATTGAAGCAGTTATCATAGGAGTTATGATAGCGGTTGGTTACAGCGTGTTTGGGATACCCTATGGAGTAATGACAGGTATCTTTGCAGGAGTGCTATCGTTCATTCCTTATGTAGGGCCTATGATTGCTTGTGTTGTGGGAGCGATTTTTATCTTCACAGTGAGTCCTACTCAAGCCTTACTTTCTCTTCTTCTATATCAAGTTATACAGCTGATTGAAGGAAACCTTATTTATCCTAGAGTTGTAGGTCAGTCTATTGGTTTGCCAGCTATTTTCACGCTTGCGGCTGCTAGTATTGGAGGCAATCTCTTTGGCTTACTTGGGATGATATTCTTTACACCGATATCTGCTGTTATCTATCGATTGGTTAAGGAATTTGTCGTTGCAAAGGAAAATCAGCTAGATTAAGAAAAACTAAATTTAATAAGATATACTGAGAAGAGAGTGAGAGATTCTCTTCTCTTTTATTTTTAAATACTTTTCTACAAAAAGCTATTAGACGTTAAAAAAAGCCTTGGTTTCAAGGCTTATTTCTGTTGATTTAGATGTGCCCCCTGCAGGGCTCGAACCTGCGCCCCATAGCTTAAGAGTCTACTGCTCTACCAACTGAGCTAAGGAGGCAACAGAAAAAGCTGAGAATGTAACTTCCCAGCTATTTTAATATGCCCAAAATGGCAGCTAGATTATTTACGAAAGGCATCAAGGATATAGGTGAAACCAACAATTAATAATGCAAAGGCAACGACATAAACGACAAAGACACTTGTAGCTACTGGATTGAACAAAATCACTAGACCTAGTAAAAATGCAAGCAACGCTATCCACATGATATGGTTGCCAATAATAGGGAAAATCAATCCCAGACGATTGCCTTTAAAGAAAACTATAATGGCTTCTACAATTAACCAAATTCCTAAAATAGTTGGAATGACAACTGGCAGCGTCACAAAGCCATAGGCAACGAGGTAAAGAGCTAAGAGAAGATTAACAATCCCTTGGAAAAGATGAGCTGGTGAGCGAAGCTCTTTTGGTACAGAGAAATAGCCTAAAATAGCTGCTATAGAAGAAACCAGTAAACCAAATGCAATCCACCAGCTGTAAGCAACAAGATTAGCTACTGGGTTTGTAAATAGGAAAAGTCCTAAAAGGACAAAAACAACTCCTGCAAGGAATAGCAGTAAACGATTAGAAAATTTCATTTCAATACCCCCTATATAGTATAGTTTGATAATAAAAATATTATACACCTTTTTAGAGGAAATGTCAATAAACAAAATGGAAAATTTGGAAGTTTCAGTCTGATTTATGAAAAGAAAATCAGTTTTTATTATTTTTGAAAAATAAAAAAAGAGAAGATAAAATTTGTCTTCTCTACATGAAAAATATTGTATGGCATCAAAGCAAAAAGTAACTGGCTTTTACACTATTTGTAAAGATGTAATTTGATTCAAAAAGAAAAGATAGATTTAAAATGTGGGACAAATGATGGGGTAAATCAGTTATAGACAAGCAAAAAAAGCCTTGATTTACAAGGCTTTTTCCTGTTGTATTTAGATGCCCCCTACAGGGATCGAACCTGTGACCCACGGATTAAGAGTCCGCTGCTCTGCCAGCTGAGCTAAGGAGGCAAAGAAAAAAGCTGTATTGGTGCCGAAACTTCACGGTTTGTATTGAACCCGCGCAATTAAGCAGGTGGGCAACTCGCTCTAACTGAAGCTGTTTCCGTGTGAGACGGCCTACATGCTGTTAGAAGACTTTTGTTTCCCTAATAATACAAAAAATAGTCGGTCAACACTTAAGTGTGAAGTCGTACACCACAGCGTTTCTATGTTTATATAATACCACTTTTTCAAAAAAAATCAAGAGGAAAGTGCAATTTTTTGAAAAGGATTTCAGATTTTTTGTAAACGGTCGATAGCTTCCTTTCTTTGAGCCAAAGCCCGTTCATATTTACCAGTATCTTCTGCTTGGAAATAGTGATGATTACGAATTTTTTCTGGCAGATAGTCTTGCTTGACCCAATTTCCAGGATAGTTGTGTGGATAGAGATAGTCTTGGGCATTCCCCAGTTCCTTGCTTCCACTGTAGTGCCCATCACGCAGGTGTCGCGGAATAGGCAAGTGCCCTGATGTTTTGAGGTCGGCAAGAGCCTTATTCATAGCTACATAGGCTGAGTTGGATTTTGGAGAAAGGGCCAAATCAATGACGACATTGGCAATGAGAATGCGGGCTTCTGGGAACCCAATCCTTTGGGCAGCATCCAGAGCAGTCACGGTGTGAATCTGGGCTTCAGGATTGGCTAAGCCGATATCTTCATAGGCGATGACAGTCAAGCGACGAGCGAGACTAGGCAAATCACCAGCCTCAATCAAGCGTGCTGCGTAGTGGAGACTGGCATCGACATCCGAACCTCGTATGGACTTTGCAGGGCTGAGAGCACATCGTAGTGACCGTCTCCATCCTTGTCCATAGTGATGTAGCTTCTCTGAAGACTATTTTCCATGATGTCTAGGGTGATATGGCGAATGCCCTCGTCATTCTCAGGGGTAGAGAGAACAGCCAGGTCCAGCGAGTTAAAGGCAGAACGAAGGTCTCCGTTTGTAGAGGTCGCAATGAAATCCAGCGCATCCTCATCTAGTTCTACTGGAAAATCAAAACCACGCTCAGGATTACTTAGAGCTATCTGCAGGGCCTCTTTGACGTCTTGGTTTGACAGAGGTTCCAATTCAAAAATTTGAACACGACTGCGAATGGCAGGAGTGACAGAAAAGAAAGGATTTTCAGTCGTAGCGCCAATCATGATGACCAGTCCACTTTCCAAGAGTGGCAGGAGGAAGTCTTGCTTGGTTTTATCTAGTCTATGAATCTCGTCTAGTAATAGGACGAGACCACCAGAGAATTTAGCCTCTTCCGCAATTTCTTGCAGTCGCTTTTTACTATCAACTGTCGCATTGAAAGTTCGAAAGGCATACTTGGTCGTCCCTGCGATGGCAGAGGCAATACTGGTCTTGCCGATTCCCGGAGGTCCATAAAGAATCATGGAGGACAGGCGGTTGGCTTCCACCATGCGGCGGATAATTTTTCCAGGCCCGACCAGATGCTCCTGACCGATGACCTGGTCGATGGTTTTAGGGCGCATGCGAAGCGCGAGATTGTCTGGCATAGCAGTCCTTTCTAACGTGGATTTTCTGATACATATGTGGTAAGATGGTAGTATCTATTTTAGCATATTTCCGAGTAATCGGGGCGATTTAAGAGTCGCATAGAAAGAGGACAAGATGGCAACATACGGATTTTTAGATGTTTTAGAGGAAGAATTGGAGAAGAACTTTCCTTTTGACTTTGAGATTAGTTGGGACAAGCGTAACCATGCAGTTGAAGTGAGTTTTCTATTGGAAGCACAAAACGCTACAGGTGTGGAGATGGTGGATGAAGATGGAGAGGTTTCGTCAGATGACATTCTCTTTGAAGAAGCAGTCCTTTTCTACAATCCTGCTAAGTCAAGCGTCAATGCAGAAGACTATTTGACTGTCATCCCTTACCTGCCTAAAAAGGGATTTTCTCGTGAATTTTTAGCTTATTTTGCGCTATTCCTCAAAGATACTGCCGAAGTTGGGCTAGATGCTCTTATGGACTTTTTGGAAGACCCAGAAGCAGAAGAATTTGTGATGGAATGGAACCAAGAAGTCTTTGAAGAAGGAAAAGTGGGCTTGGAAGAGGGGGAGTTTTATCCTTATCCAAGATACTAGGAGTTTGACATGGAAATAGAGATTTCTGATTTTACAGGCTGCAAGATTGCTTTGTTTTGTGGGGATAGGCTCTTGACTATCTTACGCGATGATAAGACAAACATTCCCTGGCCCAATATGTGGGAACTGCCCGGTGGAGGACGAGAGGGGGGATGAAAGTCCTTTTGAGTGCGTGGCGCGTGAAGTTTATGAAGAACTGGGGATTCATCTGACTGAGGATTGTCTGATTTGGAGTAAGGTTTATCCAAGTATGCTTTTTGCGGATAAACAATCTGTATTTCTAGTCGGTCTGTTAACACAGAACCAGTTTGACAATATCGTCTTTGGTGATGAAGGGCAGGCTACAAACTGATGAGCATCGAGGAGTTTCTTGGCTCAGATAAGGTCTGCCCCAGTTGCAGGATAGCGAGTGAGGGATTATTTGGAGGAAATAAAATGATTTTTGCGATTGCAACAACGACGTTAAATAAGGAAGTTAAACGCAACCAAAAACTGGACAATATTCTAGAGAAGAAGCTACATTCATCTATATGGAATATTTAAAGTTAAAGAAGCAGAGAGAAAGTGGTATGAAAGTAGCTGGGATTTCTACGGCTGTTATTTGGGTATTAATGCTTTGTTATACCCTTACTGGAGTGATGGAGGTCTCGTACTGCCTCCTTTCAGTATTTTTTACTTTTTGATACTGTTTAGCAGGAATTGTTCTATTTGTTTATTATCTTATGTTTGGTATTTTTAAACAGCAGATTCATAGCGCAATGAAAGAACACTATACAGATGTGATTGAAGAATTTGATCATCAATAAAACAGTGTGTAGAAGAGCATAGAAAGTCAGTTGAGAGAGTGCATTTGGAGGTATTAGTATGATTCAGATTATCCGAGCAGGAGCAGAGGATTTAGAAACCATTATTTGCTATACAAAGAGCCAGCTTTAAGGCTGTCTATGAGAAATACCAAGATGAGTATGATCCCTTATCTGGAGGATCGTGAACGAATCAAGTGGAAATTGGTTGAGCGTCCCTAATAGCTATTACTACTTTTTGAAAGAAAAGGACGAAAATATCGGATTTTTACGAGTTCAGACCAATGAAGAGTTGACGGAGGCTTGGTTGGGAACGGCAGCGATTTTACCCCAGTATCAAGGAAAAGGTTATGGTTCTGAAGGATTGAGATTGCTGGAAAAGGAATTTCCAACGATTAAACAGTGGGATTTGTGTACGGTATTACAGGATGCGGGCATGGTTGCTTTTTATGAGAAAAATGGCTACCGTCAAACCCATATCTGAGCCTGAGAAAAGAAGGTATGGATATGGTCTACATGAAAAATTGATTGAGAAACAGAAAGGATAGTTCAGTTAAATTTCTAAACTGAACCTGCCCTAAACACTGTGCCAAAAGATAAACTTCTCTTAGACACAAGCGTCTTCAGAGAATTTTCCTATTTTTGACTTTTGTGTTTTACGGGCTTGGTATCTTAATTATGGAAACATGGCAAGAGTTAAAAAGTTACAGTGAAGCGTGAGGGAGAGGAGCTGGTCTCCAACTCTCCTGATTGAGCTGGGAGCGCAAGGTGTTGCGATCGAAGATAGTATGGACTATGTGGGGAAATGTGGATCGCTTCGGTGAGATATTTCCCTGAAGTCGAGCAGCAAGAAGAAATCGTGTGACAGCCTATTATCCTGAAACGGTTGATGTAGCAGTAGTTGAGGCAGACTTGCAGGCTCGCCTGGCAGAATTGACAGATTTTATGGATCTGGGAGAGGTCAAGATGGGGACGACTGCCTTGGCTGAGGAAGACTGGGCAGACAACTGGAAGAAAGTACTATGAACCCAGCTCGCATCACTCATGACTTTGACCATCGTGCCGTCTTGGACAGACTACGAGGCGAGTGCTGGAGAAAAAATTATCAAGCTAGATCCTGGTATGGCCTTTGGAACGGGAACGCATCCCAACCACCAAGATGAGCCTTTTTGCCTTGGAGCAGGTTCTTCGCGGTGGGGAAACGGTGACTTGATGTAGGAACTGGCTCAGGTGTCCTTTCTATTGCTAGCTCTCTTTGCTAGGTGCCAAGGAAATTTTCGCCTATGACCTGGATGATGTGGCAGTTCGGGTGGCTCAGGAAAAATATTGAGCTCAATCCTGGCATGGAAAATATCCATGTAGCGCCAGGAGATTTGCTTAAGGGTGTGGAAAGTTGAGGCAGATGTCATCGTAGCTAATATCTTGGCGGATATTCTCATCCATCTGACCGAGGATGCTTATCGTTTGGTCAAGGATGAAGGCTACCTCATCATGAGTGGGATTATCAAGGACAAGTGGGACATGGTGCGCGAGTCAGCTGAGTCAGCTGGATTTTTTCCTTGAAACCCATATGATTCAAGGGAATGGAATGCCTGTGTCTTTAAGAAGACCAAGGATATTTCAGGTGTGATTGGAGGCTAGCATGCAACAGTATTTTTGTCAAGGGCAGTGCAGCTCTCCTGTCACCATTGAGGACAAGGAAACCAGCAAGCATATGTTTCAGGTTATGCGCCTGAAAAGGAAGATGATGAGGTGACCTTGGTCTTTGATGATGGCATTAAAGCGTTCGGCGCGCGTGCTAGATGTGGAAAGCTCGTCAGTTTGAGTTGGTCGAAGAACTAGCTGACAATGTAGAACTGCTAGTCCAAGTGACCATCGCATCAGGCTTTTCCCAAGGAGACAAGCTGGAGTTTATCACTCAGAAAGTAACAGAACTAGGAGCTAGTCAAATCTGGGCCTTTCCCTGCAGACTGGTCCGTTGCCAAATGGGATGCAAGAAATTGGGCAAGAAAGTTGAAAAACTAGAAAAAAATTGCCCTTGGAGCAGCAGAACAAAGCAAGCGTAATATCGTCCCAAGTATTACCCTTTTTCGAGAAAAAGCAGATTTTTCTAGCCCAACTTGATCAGTTTGACTCTATCATAGTAGCCTACGAAGAGTCGGCCAAAGAAGGAGAATCAGCTGCACTCTTGCAAGCAGTTGCTGGACTTGAAAAAGGAGCTAAAACTGCTCTTTATCTTTGGTCCAGAAGGCGGTCTCTCACCAGCGGAAATTGAGAGTTTTGAAGCGAAAGGAGCTGTCTTTGGCAGGTCTTGGGACCTCGCATTCTTGCGAGCAGAAACAGCGCCACTTTTATGCCTTTATCTGCCCTTAGTGTATTAGTAGAATTAGAGAAAATAAGAGGAAGAAAATGGAACAAAAACACCGTTCAGAATTTCCTGAAAAGGAACTTTGGGATTTAACTGCCCCTATACCAAGACCGTGAGGATTTCTTGTCGTGCAATCGAGAAAAACTCGCGAAGACATCAACCAATTTAGCCGTGACTACAAGGGCAATCTTCACACGTTTTGAAGATTTTGAGAAGGCCTTTGCGGAATTGGAACAAATCTATATCCAGATGAGCCATATCGGCAATTATGCCTTTATGCCTCAGACGACAGACTATAGCAATGAAGAGTTTGCTAATATTGCCCAAGCTGGGATGGACTTTGAGACAGATGCCAGTGTAGCCTTTGACCTTCTTTGACGATGCCTTGGTTGCGAAAGACGAGGAAGTCTTGGACCGTTTGGGTGAATTGCCTCACTTGACGGCGACCATTCGTCAGGCTAAAATCAAAAAGCCCACTATCTAGGGGCTAGATGTGGAGAAGGCTTTGACCAAATCTCGGGTGAAGTTTTCTACAGTCCACAGGACATTTATACTAAGATGCGAGCTGGGGACTTTGAAATGGCTGACTTTGAAGCCCATGGGAAGACCTACAAAAATAGCTTTAGACCCTATGAAAATTTCTACCAAAACCACGAGGACGCTGAGGTTCGTGAGAAATCTTCCGCTCCTTCTCAGAGGGACTTCGTAAGCACCAAAAATACAGCAGCTGCAGCTATCTACTCTAGCCCAAGTCAAGTCTGAGAAATTGTTGGCAGATATGAAGGGTTACGACTCAGTCTTTTGATTATCTTCTAGCTGAGCAGGAAGTGGACCGTGCCATGTTTGACCGCCAGATTGACCTCATTATGAAGGACTTTGCGCCAGTCGCTCAGAGATACCTCAAGCATGTTGCCGAGGTTAATGGTCTTGAAAAGATGACCTTGCAGACTGGAAATTGGACTTTGGACAGCGCCCTGAATCCTGAAGTGACTATTGACGATGCCTATGATCTGGTCATGAAAGTCAGTCGCACCACTGGGTCAAGAATATACTCAAGAAATTGCTCGCTATCAAGAAGAGCGCTGGTGGATTTCGCTGCCAATAGTGGCAAGGATTCTGGCGGTTATGCAGGCGATCCATATCGCGTGCACCCTATGTCCTCATGAGCTGGACTGGTCGTTTGAGCGATGTCTCATACCTTGATTCATGAAATCGGGCATTCTGGTCAATTTATCTTTTCTGACAATCACCAAAGTTACTTCAACGCCCACATGTCAACCTACTATGTCGAAGCGCCATCAACCTTTCAATGAGTTGCTCTCAGTGATTATTTGGAACACCAGTCTGACGACCCACGTCAAAAACGCTTTGCCCTTGCCCACCGCTTGACAGATACCTACTTCCATAACTTCATCACCCACCTCTTGGAAGCCGCCCAGCGTAAGGTGTATACATTGATTGAAGAAGGAGAAACCTTTGGAGCAAGCAAACTCAACAGCATTATGAAGGAAGTCTTTGACAGATTTTCTGGGGAGATGCCATTGAAATTGATGATGATGCGACTTTGACTTGGATGCTGCCAAGCTCACTACTACATGGGCTTGTATAGTTACACTCACTCTGCTGGTCTTGTCATCTCGACTGCAGGTTACCTTAATCTGAAACATTCAGAAACTGGAGCTGAAGACTGGCTCAATCTCCTCAAATCAGGTGGTAGCAAGACACCGCTTGAGTCAGCCATGATTATCGGAGCGGATATCTCAACAGACAAACCACTCCGTGATACCATCCAATTTTCTTTGTCAGACACAGTTGATCAGATTATCGCCTATAGTGCGGAGTTGGGAGAGTAGGGCTTAGACAGAGACTCCTAGGAGAACGATATGAATAGAATCAAAAAAATGGCTGGAACAAAATCCCCAAAAGAATGCTTTTTATCAAAAATAGGCTTTAGTCTTTGTTTGGGCATCATTTTATTGATTGCTTTGCCCTACTCTCTATCTTGTTTTAAGCGGGTTTGGTATTTGGTATTTTGTAAAGAAAGCACCAGATATTCGAAAAAGAAATCTAATGATCGGGCTTTTCATTGTCAGTTTTGTTGCAGTTTGCTCTTCAAACTCCGACAGTCACAAAGAAAAACTTCATCTTCTCAATCAGAAACTAAAGCAGACTGCGACATCTACTACTTCGACAGCTTCAACCACGGATACTTCATCAAGTATAGAGGAAGCAAAACGGATCGAAGAAGAGAAAAAAGCTAAAGCAAAAGCAGAAGAAGAGCGAATTGCTAAAGAAAAAGGCTCAAAGGAGTTGCAAGAAAAAGGTGAAACCCTTAGTCAAACAATTGGAAGAAAGTCAAGATGCGAGTCAAGTGAAAGTCTGCTAAAGAAAACAGTTAATCAGATTGAAAATAACGACAAAAAGACAGAGTTGCTTTGATAGGATAGGGTGCAGTTGAATCATCAATTTCTCAAAAAGAGGAAGAGAAAAAGAATTGCACAGGAAGCTGAGACTAAAGCTCAACAGCAAGATAGAATTGTTTATGTTGCAAAACAATGGGAATGCGAAAGTTTATTGGTATAGTAAGGATAGAATGCCTCCAAAAACTAATAAATCTAATGTTGTTGAGATGACAGAGGCCGATGCAATTGCTGCAGGAAAACGTCCATCGAAAACAGAATAAGAAAGTCATCTGCGGATGACTTTTTTGATAAGCTACTAGAAATGCAGAGGTACTAGGACATGTATCAAGAGTTACAAAGAAAAGTGATAGAAGTAAAAACCAAGCTATAGCCGAGAAGAAATTCAGTGGTTGCTTGAGCATTTGGGAGACACCTCGCCAGAAATTCGAGACGAACTTGTTTTTACGAGTTTAGCAAGAGGGATTCAAGAAGAGTTGTTTTCCCTTGAGCAGTTTCAGTTTATCTCAGAAGAGGTCTCCTCTGATGAAGGTCTATACAAAGAGATTGATAGTAGAGGAGTCTCGGCTCTTAAACGTTCTTTTAGGGCGCTTATTTATGCCAATCTACTGTCCTGCGATGGTACTAAGGAATCACTGTATTGCCAGCAGTTGTCTTCTCCTATCAGGGCCACCATGCTGAAATCAAGGCTTACACTATCTTACAAAGGAAAAAGAGACGACGGGCTACTCTCCTCAGTTTGGTTGGATCCACGCATTTGCGCATGGTGGTGATCTCTTGACGGAAGTTATATGTCATCCTAGCTTTCCAAAAGTCAAATATAGCCGAAGCATTTGAAATCATTGGGAAAATCTTTTAAACGTGTTGAGATTCGTTTTACAAATGATGAAGATTGGCGCTAGCGAGAGTACTTTATGAACCCATTTTGCAAGGAAAATTAGAGCAGCAAAAAGTAGCTTCTTGGATGAAAAACTGTCTGACTTTCCAATAGAAGCAGAGGGAAGATTTTACATAAATTTTTCCAACTTCAGATCCTGTCTGTTGGAAGTCTCATGTCAAACTTGATCAGAGAAATAGCTTTTACAAGATGAGTTGAAAGAAGCTCATTCAATCTTTTTCAATACTAGAGGATTAGCTGAGTCATTTCATGATTTTCAAAAATTTT
>BNJV01002910.1_pt1 | contig 16339 bp, 16 predicted proteins | sample 8540591 | NCBI WGS metagenome assembly BNJV01 (sample SAMD00202457, study PRJDB9452) | human saliva metagenome | host: Homo sapiens
TATCTGAACTACTGAAAGATTCAAATATACCTCTCAAGAGCTCAAGAAGGGGCCTGAGAAAAACGAGAATCCAAGTGTTCAAATCGCAGATCAACTGAGCAAACAGTCCTAGGGACCTTTCTACTCCCACCCATCAGCCTGAGTTCCAGAAACAAACCACAGTCCTGTACAAAGTTGTTATATAGTCTGTCAAGTCCAGAGACTAGTTTACTAAGAAACTTGAATCAAAAAGACCAGCTACTTGAAATAGTGCAAATCAAGCCCATCCTTCAACTCGTAAAGAGGAGGAGGAGCAAGAGACTTATAGAGCAAGTCCCCAGGCAAAAACAGACTTCTGTTGTTTATCCTAGTATGTCGAGATACCAAGAGTAATGGAGCAACATGTTTACATTACAGTTTGAGGCCTTAAAACCCGTTTGAAAACTTGAGTTGTGGGACAAAGTCTTGCTGGGATTTTGTCAACCATGCTACGGAAGTCTTCAGGATCGTAACCGTCGTACTGCCCTTCGCTACTTGAGCTGTGTGGATGATGGCGGAACTGGCGGGAGAAGATGGTGTTAGCGAGTCACTTTGCCTAAGCTGATCCTTACTGAGCTACACCCACAACAAGGGGATCTTTAATGGAATTGATGCTCTTTAATTGCGACTGAAATGACTATGCCATTGAAGCAGGAGCTCGCGCTTATGCGAATAAGATGAAAAGTTTTATTTCGGGGTCCCAGTTTGAGCTTGATGCTGAAATGAAGAACTAATCGGAGAAATGACCCCGCTGATGCCAGCTACCATGGTGGATCCATTGGTCTCAACTCGTGTTGCCCCCAGTCATGAACTTTAGGGTCATCCCAGCTAAAGAATTAGCCTCAATCATTGTATCCATGGGTTTGGCTCCAGAACTTTAAAGCCTCAAGGTTTTAGTTAAGTGAATGCAGCAAAATATAATGAAACCAAAGCCAAACCTTAGCCCTGCTAGTAGGTAAAAGAAGAAGTCTCTAAATTAGTGGAATCTTGATTGTAGAAAACCTTTTGAACCTAGAAAAAGCAGTATATTAGAATGACAGTTCATATTAAAACCCTGGTGACCTCAAGTCTGAGTTTTTTAAAGACAATGCTTTTTCCTGGTAGAAGGCTAACTGCAAGAAATACAAACTAGTAGCAACCTCTTGCCTCAATTTTTGCAGTAGTAAATCAAATCAGAATATCTTCCAAGGCTGTTTAATCAGGAGATAGAAATTCTCAATGAAATAAGTCCCGTCATATCCGATCACCTTGAGTTGTTCAGGAACAGAGAGACCAAGCTCCTGGGCAATCTTAATAACCAAAATAGCAGTCAAATCATCAGAGGCGAAAATCGCATCTGGTTTTTGTTTGGTCAAGATATTTTTAATTTCCATTTCCTTACGAAGGGGTGAAAAAGTCACTGGAAACATTGATAATAGGAGCCTTTGGCAAGATTGAAGCAAAACCAGCATGACGAAGTCCAGTTGGTGAATTGGAGTTGTCATTACCTGTAATCATAATGATAGACTTGGCTCCGGTTTTGGCCAGAGTCTGAGCGGCTAGGACTCCGCCAGCATAGTTGTCAGAAGAAACGACAGGTATGTCTGGTGATAGGTTACGGTCAAATGAAATGATCGGAGCGGTTACGCGATTGTAATCCTCAATCCCAAGGTTATGACTTCCCGAAATGATGCCGTCAACCTGGTTGGCTTCTAACATTTCGATGTATTCGCGTTCTTTTTCTGAATCATGCTCACTATTACAGATGATGGTCTTGTAACCTTTTTTGAAGAGTTCGTGTTCCAATTTATCAATCAATTCAGCATAGAAAACATGGCTGATTTTAGGGAAAATCAAACCGATTAACTTGGCTGATTTTCCTTGAAGGCTTCGAGCTAGGTTGTTGGGTTTATAGCCCAGCTCACGCATGGCATCATTAACCTTTTGAATGGTTTTTTCTGACAGATACCCCTTTTTGTTGATGACACGTGAAACGGTAGTAGGGCTGACGCCAGCTAATTTTGCGACATCAGTTAGTTTTGCGACCATATTCTAATTCGTAGTATGTTCCAGTTGGGTTTCCAGATTTAATGAAGATTCCATTTTGATCTTTGTGTGGGAAGACACGACCAGAAAATACCTTTTCTCCTTTATTGATAAAGATTTCAAAGACTGAGTTGTCGATGAAGATATTGACAGTAGTTGCTTGATTAGTAACTGAGCAAGAGCGAGTAGTTCCAAATTCTTGAGCATATTGCTCACCTGCTTGACTACGATCAACGGTTACTTGGCCATTGACAAGGTCAAAGTTAATAGTGAGCCCCTTGCCGTCTTTATCAGCAAGAAGGACGATTTCACTTTGACTATCGGCTTTTAAGTTAAGCTCAAGTTCGTAGGTGTTTTTGGTTTCAGAACGATTTGATAATTTTTCTTCTGAAGCTCGAAGTTCCTGGATAGCTGCTACAGGATACTGATAGAGTTTGCCATCCTTGATTGTAAGTTCCTTGACTAATGAGAAGGTTCCTTGATGATCGAAACGGTCAGATGGGTAAGAAACGTCTGGTAGACCAAGCCAGCTGACTGCCAGGGCGCGACCATCAGGAGCGTTAAAGGCTTGAGTAGCATAGGCTTCAAATCCATAATCAAGATTGTGAAGTTGAGACACATCTACCATACGAGCATTTTCGGGATCAAAAGAAACACCGATTTTATACATATTTGGATAGATATTGTCATAGTTTAGGACCTTTTTATCCAAACCTTGTGGGCAGTAGAGAAGGACAGGTTGTTCTCCGACAAAGACAAGATTTGGGCACTCCATCATATAGGCAGTGCGGTCATTGTTGAAGTCAAGGTCTCCGACTTCTTGCCAGTTTGTATAATCATTATCGATAGCCTTATAGAGACGGACAAAACCTTTTTTCTCCAAATCTTGACCACCAACGATAGCGTAGTATTGCTCTTTAAAGTTAAAAATCTGTGGATCACGGAAGTGGTCAGTAGCATCAGCAGGCTGATCAATCAAGATCTTATCAATTTTCGTAATCTTGCCATCCTTACCCATCAAAGCCCCAATCTGGTATGGGTGACGGATCCAGTTTTCGTCACGAACGTTTCCAGTATAGAATAGGAACAAGCTATCGCCAAACTGCATAGCAGATCCAGAGTAAGCACCGTGGCTATCCAGAGGAGTATCAGGTAATATTTTTACACCTGTTTCAGTAAAGTGAACCAAGTCGTCGCTTTCAAGCTGAACCCAAGATTTTAAACCATGAGCTGCACCAAAGGGGAAATTTTGGTAAAAAACAACCCATTTGCCATCAAAATAAGAAAAGCCATTTGGATCATTAAGGAGTCCTTCTTTTGGCTCAATGTGATAGCTGACGTGCCATGGGGATTGTGCCATCTTTTCTTGGATTTCTTTTCTTTCTTCTTGTGTCCAATCTTCATAGCGTCTATAACGACGCTCGGTAGTCCATTCCATTTATATTCCCTCCATAAATTCTACTATCTTTATAGTAAACGTTTCCTTATAAAAAAAGCAAGTCTTTTATATCGAATTTGAGAAAAAAATGTCAAACGATTGACAGACAATTAGGAGATTGTTTTTATGAAAATCAATGAAAAATATGAAAGTTTTTGAAAAATACACATAAAAATACGTAGGGATAGGCCTTTTTGAGAGAATTTTTATCAAGAAAGTAGCAAAAACTATCAAAAATTTTTAACAAGCAAAAAAACTTTTTCTGCAAAACGCTTGACATATTTTTAAAACGTGATAGAATAATACTCGTAGGGCGAATAAATCGCTTTCAAACAAGAACAAATTTTTTTTATAAGGAGATTTTTGCAAATGACCAATACAGAAATTGCAAAAAAAGTCATCGAAGCCTTGGGTGGACGTGAGAACGTCAACAGTGTAGCTCACTGTGCTACTCGCCTCCGTGTGATGGTAAAAGATGAAGCGAAAATCAATAAGGATGCTATCGAGAACTTGGAAAAAGTTCAAGGCGCTTTCTTTAACTCTGGTCAGTACCAAATCATCTTTGGTACTGGTACAGTAAACAAGATGTACGATGAAGTCGTAGCTCTTGGTTTGCCAACTTCTACAAATCTGAAATGAAAGCAGAAGCTGCAAAACAAGGAAATTGGTTCCAACGTGCTATCCGTACATTCGGTGACGTTTTTGTTCCAATCATTCCAGTTATCGTAGCAACTGGTCTCTTCATGGGTGTTCGTGGTCTCTTGACTGCTCTTGGGATGACACTTCCAGAAGATGTGACAACTTACACTCAAATCTTGACTGATACAGCCTTTATTATCTTGCCAGGTTTGGTTGTTTGGTCAACATTCCGCGTATTCGGTGGTAATCCAGCCGTTGGTATCGTTCTTGGTATGATGCTCGTATCTGGCTCACTTCCAAATGCCTGGGCCGTTGCTTCTGGTGGTGAAGTAACTGCAATGCAGTTCTTCGGATTTATTCCAGTTGTAGGTTTGCAAGGTTCAGTTCTTCCAGCCTTCATTATCGGGGTTGTCGGAGCTAAATTTGAAAAAGCTGTTCGTAAGGTTGTTCCAGACGTTCTTGACCTCTTGGTAACACCATTCGTAACACTTTTGGTCATGTCAATTCTTGGTTTGTTTATTATCGGACCAGTCTTCCACGTTGTTGAAAACTACATCCTTCTTGGAACAAAAGCACTCCTTAACTTGCCGTTCGGTCTTGGTGGTTTCTTAATCGGTGGAGTTCACCAATTGATCGTCGTATCAGGTGTTCACCACATCTTCAACTTGCTTGAAGTTCAATTGCTTGCTGCTGACCATGCTAACCCATTCAACGCTATCATCACAGCTGCCATGACTGCTCAAGGTGCTGCGACAGTAGCCGTTGGTGTGAAAACTAAAAATCCAAAACTTAAAACACTTGCTTTCCCAGCTGCTCTTTCTGCCTTCCTAGGTATTACTGAGCCTGCTATCTTCGGGGTTAACTTGCGTTTCCGTAAGCCATTCTTCCTTTCATTGATTGCTGGTGCAGTCGGTGGTGGACTTGCTTCAATCCTAGGACTTGCTGGTACTGGTAATGGTATCACAATCATCCCAGGTACAATGCTTTACATTGGTAATGGACAACTTCTACAATACCTTCTTATGGTAGCTGTATCATTTGCACTTGGTTTTGCTCTTACTTACATGTTTGGTTACGAAGATGAAGTAGAAGAGGTTGCAGGAGCAATTTCTGAAGCTGAAACTGACCGTTTAACAGAAGAAGCAGTAACTGGTATCCTTGCTTCACCTAGTGAAGGTGTCATCCAAACACCAATCGTTGGTGATGTTGTTGCTCTTTCAAATGTGAATGACCCAGTATTCTCAAGCGGAGCTATGGGACAAGGAATCGCCGTGAAACCTAGCCAAGATGTTGTTTATGCGCCAGCTGATGCTGAAGTAACAATCGTCTTCCCAACTGGCCATGCTTATGGATTGAGAACAGCTAACGGTGCTGAAATCTTAATTCACGTTGGTATCGATACTGTTTCAATGAACGGTGAAGGATTCAATCATAAAGTTAATCAAGGTGACAAAGTTAAAGCTGGAGATGTTCTTGGAACATTTGACTCAGCTAAGATTGCTGCTGCAGGTCTTGATAACACAACTATGGTTATCGTAACAAACACTGCAGACTTTGCTTCTGTAAATCCAGTTGCTTCTGGATCTGTTGCTAAGGGTGATGCAGTCATTGAAGTTAAAAGCTTAATAAAACAAAAAAACGAACAAATGTCATGTTTGTTCGTTTTTGCTTGAATGGTAAAATTTACAGAGGAAAATCTAAAATATTGAGCAATTTTCAGTCTGGAAATATGCTATAATAAAGAAAATAAATACAAGAGGTTAATCATGACAAAACTATACGGAAGCTTGGAAGCGGGCGGTACAAAATTTGTCTGTGCTGTCGGAGATGAAAACTATAACGTTGTAGAAAAGGTACAATTTCCTACAACAACACCTATTGAAACAATCGATAAAACCATCGAGTTCTTCTCAAAATTTGACAATCTTGCAGGACTTGCCATTGGTTCATTTGGTCCAATCGATATCGATAAAAACTCAAAAACTTATGGATTTATCACAACAACTCCAAAACCTAACTGGGCAAATGTAGACTTGCTTGGTGCTCTTCGTCGCGCTCTAAACGTGCCTATGTATTTTACGACAGACGTAAACAGTTCTGCCTACGGTGAAGTGGTTGCTCGTAATAATGCCGGCGGTCGTATCGAAAACTTGGTTTATTACACAATCGGTACAGGTATCGGTGCAGGTGTTATCCAACGTGGCGAGTTTATTGGCGGTGTTGGTCACCCTGAGATGGGTCATTATTATGTGGCTAGACACCCAATGGATATTGAAAAAGAATTTAAAGGTGTTTGTCCTTTCCATAATGGATGTTTGGAAGGTTATGCAGCTGGTCCAAGTTTGGAAGCTCGTACAGGTGTTCGTGGGGAAAACATTGAACTCAACAATTCTGTCTGGGATGTTCAAGCCTACTACATTGCTCAAGCCGCAGTGAATGCGACTGTAACTTTCCGTCCAGATGTCATCGTCTTTGGCGGTGGGGTTATGGCTCAACAACATATGCTTGACCGTGTACGTGAGAAATTCACAGCCCTACTCAATGGCTACCTCCCAGTTCCAGATGTACGTGACTATATCGTGACTCCAGCTGTTGCTGGCAATGGTTCAGCTACACTAGGTAACTTCGTTCTTGCTAAGAGCGTTGCAAAATAAGAATATAAAAAACTCCCAACTGAGAAAGTTGGGAGTTTTGCTTTAGTCTTTTTCTATTTTGGTTTCCTGATGGAAAATATTTTGCCAAGTTTCGTGGCGGCGCCAGATGCTGGTATGAATGGTATCACCGACTTGGTAGCGGATGAGTTTAGTCTTTTGACTGATAGAAGTTAAATGAAGCTCTTTAATGGCAGAGGTCAGTTCTTTCTCCGCCTTATAGGCACCCTTGTCCAGTTCTTGTCCGTCCTGGCGGATATAAATGAAATCTTCTGCAAGTAACTCTTCCAGTTGATTTCCTTGGTCGATTAGTTGCTCTCTCATGAGCAATTTTTTATAGACATTATCTAGGATTTCATCCTCAGGGATTGGTGCTGGTTCGATATGAATATCTGTATCAAAGACACCAAAGCGTTCTGATAACATGGATTCAACCTGGTCCGCAATTTCGTGACTTTCAAAAACAGACAGATCAGGGTTCATTTCCAGAGTAATGTCCAGATAAATATTGCTTCCGTAGGTACGACCTCGTTGTGATTTGACCTTGCTAATCTTAGGAATTTCCATGATAGCCTTTTGGTAATCTTCTAGCAAGTGTTCATCAAAACCGTCCGAAAGGCTGAAGGATGACTCGATAAAGATGTCATAGGCTGTTTTGAGGATAAAGAAGGTAATGATAATAGCGACCAACTTATCCACGATTGGATAGTTGAAGCTACTAGCCAGGATAGCAATTGAAGTTCCAAGAGATGTCACGGCATCTGACAGATTGTCCTTAGCGGCAGCCTTAAGGGCCTTGATTTAGCTTGCTTACTCAGATGGGTATTGTAGAGATAAACGGCAAACATGATGATAGCAGAGATGACTCCCAGAGTCGCACCAAGTGGGTCAATGACCGTTTGTTCTCGGCTGAGTATTTTTTGGATGGTATCACGTAGAACATCAAAGCCAACGTAAAACATGATGATGGAAGTGATGAGACTTGCCAAGTCCTCGATTTTCCAGTGACCGAAGCGATGATCTCTATCTGCCGGTTGGCGAGCCAAGCGAATCCCGATTAGGAGGGCAACGTTTCCAACAATATCTGAAACGTTGTTAAAACCATCAGCTACCAAACTGGATGAATGGAGGAGGTGTCCGGTCGCTAGCTTAGCTGCAGACAAGAATAGATAGGTCAAGATGCTGATGATGGCACCACGCTCAGCCAATTTTAAGTTTGAAACCGATTGATTCATCTAACTCCCCTTCTAGCATTTTAGTATTCTTTCATTATACTGGTTTTTCAAGGAAAATTCAAATGTGGGAAGTAAGTTAAACACACCTCCAAACTTGAAAACTTTTGAAATTCTGATATAATAGAACTACTCAAGGGAGTAGCTGGCGGTTAACCGCGATAGTGTCGTCATTACGAATTATTTCCGGCACTATATTAAACAGCGAGACTTGTTTTTTTAAAAAACAGGTCTCTTTTTTTGTAAAAAGAGGCCAAAAAGGAGGAGACTGTTTTGTCAAAAGAACAAAATAAAGACTTGTTTTACACACAAACCTCAGAAGAAGTCCTAAAGAACTTGGACTCATCGATCGAAGGTTTGTCAACGGCTCAAGCTCAAGAACGCTTAGCGACTTATGGTCGTAATGAGTTGGAAGAGGGCGAGAAACGTAGCCTACTAGCTAAATTCCTTGATCAATTTAAGGATTTGATGATTATCATCTTGCTTGCGGCAGCGGCACTTTCTGTGATTACAGAAGGAATGGACGGTCTAACGGATGCCATTATCATCTTGGCCGTTGTTGTCTTGAATGCTGCCTTTGGAGTTTACCAAGAAGGGCAAGCAGAAGCAGCCATTGAAGCTCTTAAAAATATGTCTAGCCCGATGGCTCGTGTTCGTCGTGATGGTCATGTTATTGAGATTGACTCAAAAGAATTGGTACCTGTGACATCGTCTTGCTTGAAGCGGGAGATGTCGTGCCTGCAGATATGCGTTTGTTTGAAGCAGCTTCTCTTAAAATCGAAGAAGCAGCTCTTACAGGGGAGTCTGTGCCAGTTGAAAAAGATGTGACAGGACTTGTTGAAGCAGATGCTGGTATCGGGGATCGTGTTAACATGGGTTACCAAAACTCAAACGTAACATACGGTCGTGGTATTGGTGTCGTGACAAACACTGGTATGTACACAGAAGTTGGTAAGATTGCAGATATGTTGGCTAATGCTGACGAGACAGAAACACCATTGAAGCAAAGCTTGGAACAATTATCTAAGGCCTTGACTTACTTAATCATTGTGATTGCAGTTATTACCTTCTTGGTTGGTGTCTTTGTTCGTGGTGAACATCCATTAGAAGGCTTGATGGTGGCGGTTGCCCTTGCGGTTGCTGCGATTCCAGAAGGTCTCCCTGCCATTGTAACCATCGTTCTATCATTGGGAACTACAACCCTTGCAAAACGTAATTCGATCGTCCGTAAATTGCCAGCGGTTGAGACTCTCGGTTCAACAGAAATCATTGCATCTGATAAAACAGGTACCTTGACTATGAACCAAATGACTGTTGAAAAGGTTTATACCAACGGTCAATTGCAAAGCTCGGCATCTGAAATTGCTGCTAGCAACAATACCCTACGTATCATGAACTTTGCCAATGACACCAAGGTGGACCCATCTGGCAAGCTGATTGGTGATCCAACGGAGACAGCTCTTGTACAGTTTGGTTTGGACCACAACTTTGATGTTCGTGAAGTCTTGAAGGATGAGCCACGTGTTGCTGAATTACCATTTGACTCAGACCGTAAGCTTATGTCGACTATCCATAAGGGATCTGACGGTTCTTACTTTATCGCTGTCAAGGGTGCACCTGATCAATTGCTCAAGCGTGTGACTCGTATTGAAGTCAATGGGGAAGTTCGCCCAATCACAGAAGAAGATAAAAATGCTATCCTTGCAACCAACAAAGATTTGGCTAAACAAGCCCTTCGTGTTTTGATGATGGCTTATAAGACAAGCAACGAAATCCCAACCTTGGAATCTGAAATCGTTGAGTCTGACCTCATCTTCTCTGGTTTGGTCGGAATGATTGACCCTGAACGTCCTGAAGCAGCAGAAGCTGTCCGTGTCGCTAAAGAAGCAGGTATCCGTCCAATCATGATCACTGGTGACCACCAAGATACAGCGGAAGCTATTGCTAAACGTCTCGGAATCATCGATCCAAATGACACAGAAGACCATGTCTTCACGGGTGCTGAGTTGAACGAACTCACTGATGAAGAATTCCAAAAAGTCTTTAAGCAATACTCTGTATATGCCCGTGTATCACCTGAGCACAAGGTTCGTATCGTGAAAGCATGGCAAAAAGAAGGTAAAGTTGTTGCCATGACAGGTGACGGGGTTAATGATGCGCCATCACTTAAGACAGCTGACATCGGTATCGGTATGGGGATTACAGGTACAGAAGTTTCTAAGGGAGCTTCTGATATGGTCCTTGCTGATGATAACTTTGCAACCATTATCGTAGCAGTTGAAGAAGGACGTAAGGTCTTCTCAAATATCCAAAAATCAATCCAATACCTCTTGTCTGCTAATATGGCTGAAGTTTTCACCATCTTCTTTGCAACATTGTTAGGTTGGGATGTGTTGCAACCAGTGCATCTTCTCTGGATTAACTTGGTAACAGATACTTTACCAGCTATCGCCCTTGGGGTAGAGCCTGCTGAACCAGGTGTCATGACTCACAAACCTCGTGGGCGTAAGTCTAACTTCTTTGATGGTGGTGTCTTCGGAGCAATCATTTATCAAGGGATCTTCCAAACCATGCTGGTTTTAGGTGTTTATGGTTGGGCTCTTCTCTTCCCAGAGCACCAAAGTCATACTGAAATCCATGCGGATGCCCTTACCATGGCTTTTGCAACTCTCGGTTTGATCCAATTGCTCCATGCCTTTAACGTTAAGTCAGTTTACCAATCAATCTTTAAAGTGGGACTCTTTACGAACAAGACCTTTAACTGGTCTATCCCAGTTGCCTTCGTCCTCTTTGTGGTGACAATTTTGGTTCCTGGATTTAATAATCTCTTCCACGTTTCAAACTTGAGCTTGACTCAATGGATGGTGGTCGCTGTAGGAGCACTTATGATTGTAGTCCTTGTTGAAATTGTCAAAGCAGTTCAACGAGCACTTGGAAAAGATAAAAACGCTATTTAAACATTGAAAAGTCATCTTTGGATGGCTTTTTTGCTTTTATATATGGTAAACAGAGATAGATTTTATGCTATAATCAAGTTGAGAAAAAGATGGAGGAATAGTAGTTGGAAAAGAAAATTGTCAAAGATATGATGTTTTTGTCGCAGGTATCCCAGCCTGCTAGTCAGGAAGATTTACCCCTAGCAAAGGATTTGCAGGATACCCTATTGGCTAACCGAGAAAGCTGTGTTGGGCTAGCGGCTAATATGATTGGGGTACAAAAACGCGTCATCATTTTTAATATCGGAATGATTCCCATGGTTATGTTTAATCCAGTTCTCCAATCTTTTGAAGGAGCATACGAGACAGAGGAAGGTTGTTTGTCTTTGACAGGTGTCAGACCTACAACTCGATATGAAAAATTACAGTAAGCTACAGAGACATCCATTGGCAAGAGCAAACCATTACCCTGACGGGATTTCCTGCTCAGATTTGTCAGCATGAATTGGATCATTTGGAAGGGATTATCATATAGGCTTTGTATCCTAGATCAGGGTCCATCCTTCAAGCTTAAGGAAACAACCTCGTTTTTCTTGCACTCTTGTTTGAAATTTGTGATAATGAAAGAAAGAATAATAAATGGAGGACAGTCAAATGGGATTTTATCTGATGCTTGGTTCGATGTTGCTTGGTCTTTTCGCTTTGAAGATAGGATTTTCTCACCTAAAGGAGAAAAAGGTTACTCTGTCATCTATCTTGACAAGCTGCCTTGGGACAGCACTAGTTCTCTTTGCAATCTGGTTAGGATTGCCCAAATAATGAAAGAAGAGGCTGGGACAAAAGTCCTAGCCTCTCAATTGTCTTTGGATTGTCGAGCAAGACGCAGTGGTTGAGTGGGATCTACTACGCTGATTTCATCAGCTTTTATAGCCCTACTCAACTGTGCGGAGGTGGGACAACGAAATCGAATTCTAACGAATTACTGATTTCTGTCCCACTCTCTTTTAGGTGCAAATCCTTGGTAGTCCTAAAAAAATATGCTACACTAACACTATGAAAATTCTAATCCCAACCGCAAAAGAAATGAATACCGAAATCCCTAGTTTAGAGGCTAAACCATTGCGTCCTGAAAGTCAGGCAGTGCTGGATGCATTGGCGACATACTCTGCCCAAGAACTGGAGAGTTTTTACAAAATATCTGCCGAAAAAGCACAAGAGGAGTATGACCATATCCAGGCCTTGAAAAATGAAACTGCGACAAACTATCCAGCCTTGCACCTCTTTGATGGACTCATGTATCGCAACATCAAACGGGACAATCTCACCAAGGAGGAGCAAACCTATCTGGAGAAACACCTCATGATAACGTCAGCTCTCTATGGTGTGATCCCAGCCTTTGCGCCGATTGCACCTCACAGACTGGACTTTTTGATGAAGCTCAAAGTCGCTGGGAAAAATCTGAAAAGTCATTGGAAGTCAGCCTATGAAGAGTCAATGAAAGACCAGGAGTTAATCTTTTCTCTCTTGTCTTCAGAGTTTGAAACTGTCTTTCCTAAAAAAATCCGTGAGAAAATGGTGACCTTCAAGTTTATGGAAGAAAGAGATGGAAAACTAAAAATCCACTCAACCATTTCTAAAAAAGCTAGAGGGGCTTTCTTGACAGCCTTGATGGAAGGTCAGGTAACTTCGATTGAAGAGATTAAAAAGCTCAGCTTTGCGGGTTTCAATTATAGAGAAGACTTGTCGAGTGATAAGGAATTGGCTTTTTGTGAAATAGATTGAAAATAGAGAGAGTGGGACAGAAATCGGTAATTCGTTAGAATTCGATTTCGTCGTCCCACCTCCGCACGGTTGAGTAGGGCTGTAAAAGCTGATGAAATCAGCGTAGTTAGAGCCCACTCAACCACTGCGTCTTGCTCGAGAATCCAAAGGCAATTGAGAGGCTAGGACTTTTGTTCCAGCCTCTTTTTATGATTTGGCCTTGCTATTTTTTATCTAGAATGGTAGGAATTTTCACACAATTTTGGTATAATAGGACTATTAGAAAATTTCGAGGAGACAAACATGTCAGTTAAGATTGCTTTACTTGGATTTGGTACAGTTGCCAGTGGCGTACCATTCTTGCTAAAGGAAAATAAAGAAAAAATTGTTCAAGCAGCCCAGTCAGAAATTGAAGTAGCTAAAGTTTTGGTCAAAGACGATCAAGAGAAAGCCCGCTTGCTTGAAGCAGGAAATGATTTTAATTTTGTAACAAATATCGATGAAATCTTGTCAGACAAAGACATTACTATTGTTGTTGAGTTGATGGGGCGTATCGAACCTGCTAAAACCTTTATCACTCGTGCTTTAGAAGCAGGGAAACACGTCGTGACAGCTAACAAGGATCTTTTGGCGGTCCATGGTGCAGAATTGCTTGAGGTAGCCAAAGCTCACAATGTTGCCCTATACTATGAAGCAGCTGTTGCAGGAGGAATCCCAATTCTTCGTACCTTGGTCAACTCACTAGCATCAGATAAAATCACACGTGTTCTTGGTGTTGTGAATGGAACATCTAACTTCATGATGACCAAATGGTAACAGAAGGCTGGTCTTATGAAGATGCTTTGGCAGAAGCCCAACGACTTGGCTTTGCTGAAAGCGACCCTACCAATGACGTTGATGGGATTGATGCGGCTTACAAGATGGTCATCCTCAGTCAGTTCGCCTTTGGGATGAATGTCAAGTTTGAAGATGTAGGCCACCAAGGAATCCGCAACATTACTCCAGAAGATGTAGCAGTAGCTCAAGAACTTGGTTATGTTGTCAAACTGGTTGGTTCTGTTGAAGAAACAGCTTCTGGGATTGCTGCTGAGGTTACGCCAACCTTCCTTCCTAAAGCACATCCACTTGCAAGTGTTAACGGTGTTATGAATGCTGTCTTTGTGGAGTCTATCGGTATCGGCGAGTCTATGTATTATGGACCAGGTGCTGGTCAAAAACCAACTGCAACAAGTGTTGTGGCTGATATTGCCCGTATCGTTCGTCGTCTGAATGATGGTACAATTGGAAAAGCCTTTAATGAATACAGCCGTCCAGTGGTCTTGGCTAAGCCAGAAGATGTCAAAGCTAACTACTATTTCTCAATCTTGGCTCCAGATTCAAAAGGTCAAGTCTTGAAATTGGCTGAGCTCTTTAACGCAGAAGATATTTCCTTCAAGCAAATCCTTCAAGATGGTAAGCAAGAAGGAAAGGCTCGTGTTGTCATCATCACTCATAAAATCAACAAGGCGCAACTTGAAAATATTACGGCAGCTTTGAAGGGTGTAGCCGAGTTTGAACTTCTCAACACCTTCAAGGTTTTAGGAGACTAAGATGAAGATTATTGTACCTGCTACAAGTGCCAATGTGGGTCCTGGCTTTGACTCGATTGGTGTAGCTGTAACCAAGTATCTAGAAATTCAGGTTTGTGAGGAACGTGAAGAATGGATGATCGAGCACCAATTAGGCAAATGGATTCCACGTGATGAACGTAATCTTTTGCTAAAGATTGCTCTACAAATTGTTCCAGACCTCCAACCTAGACGTCTGAAGATGGTCAGTGACATTCCTCTTGCGCGTGGGCTAGGTTCTTCTAGTTCAGTTATCGTTGCTGGGATTGAACTGGCAAATCAACTCGGAAACTTGAAGCTAAGCAAACATGAAAAATTACAATTGGCGACTAAGATTGAAGGGCATCCTGATAATGTTGCGCCAGCTATCTATGGAAACCTCGTCATTGCCAGTTCGGTAGAAGGTCAGGTTTCTGCTGTTGTGGCGCCTTTCCCAGAGTGTGCTTTCCTAGCTTATATTCCAAACTATGAATTGCGAACTCGCGATAGTCGTGGTGTCTTGCCTAAGAAACTCTCTTACAAGGAAGCCGTTGCGGCAAGTTCTATTGCCAATGTGGCTATTGCAGCACTACTGACTGGAGATATGGTCAAAGCAGGCCAGGCTATTGAGAGTGACCTTTTCCATGAGCGTTACCGTCAAGAACTGGTGAGAGAATTTGCAACGATCAAGAAAGTTGCTAAGAGAAATGGTGCTTATGCGACCTACTTGTCTGGTGCTGGTCCGACTGTTATGGTCTTGGCTGATCCTGACAAGATGCCTAAGATTAAGGCAGAGCTTGAAAAGCAACCTTTCAAAGGCAAGCTTCATGATTTGCAAGTAGATACACAAGGCGTTCGCGCTCGAAGCAAAATAAACAGAACAATGGGATGGGGAAACTCTCTATTAGAGGGCTTCCTGTCCTTTTTTTGAAAATGAAACATGGGATATGAAATGATTCCCAGTTTTGTCGACCGACAGATGGTCAAGGAGGATTTGAAATGGCAGAAATATATTTAGCAGGTGGTTGTTTTTGGGGCTTAGAAGAGTACTTTTCACGTATTTCTGGAGTGCTGCAAACAAGTGTTGGTTATGCTAATGGTCAAGTAGAAACCACCAATTATCAATTGATCAAAGAAACAGATCACGCAGAGACTGTGCAAGTCGTCTACGATGAAAAGGTGGTATCGCTTCGTGAGATCTTGCTCTATTATTTCCGAGTCATTGATCCTTTATCTGTCAACCAACAAGGCAATGACCGTGGTCGTCAGTACCGCACAGGGATTTATTACCTAGATGAAGAGGATTTACCGACTATTAATACAGTAGTTCGTGAACAAGAACTCCTCATCGGTCGTAAAATTGCAGTAGAAGTGGAGAAGCTTCGCCACTATATCTTAGCTGAAGACTATCACCAAGACTACCTCAAGAAAAATCCTGGAGGCTATTGCCATATCGATGTGAGAGATGCTGAGAAACCACTGATAGATGCCGCCAACTATGAAAAACCGAGTCAGGCAGTTTTACGAGAAAGTTTATCAGAAGAGTCCTATAGAGTAACGCAAGAAGCTGCGACGGAAGCTCCTTTTAGCAATGCCTACGACCAAACTTTTGAGGAAGGAATTTATGTCGATATCACGACTGGCGAGCCCCTCTTCTTTGCCAAGGATAAGTTTGCCTCAGGCTGTGGTTGGCCAAGCTTTAGCCGTCCTATTTCCAAGGAACTCATTCATTACTACCAGGACTTGAGTCATGGAATGGAACGTATCGAAGTTCGTTCACGTTCAGGAAATGCACACTTGGGACATGTCTTTACAGACGGACCTCAGGAACTAGGTGGTTTACGCTATTGTATCAATTCTGCATCCTTACGATTCATCGCTAAGGATGAAATGGAGAAAGCTGGCTATGGCTACCTGCTTCCATATTTGAACAAGTAAAAAGATGGTGGGTTTTTCCACCTTCTTCATTTTAGAATAGAAGGGACCTCATGAAACAATTACTTTCTTACTTTAACTCCCCATAAACAACAAGAAAAGTTGCCTTCGGGTGACT